>Glacier_p2__coassemble_4558_pt1 | contig 4028 bp, 4 predicted proteins | sample Glacier_p2__metabat2_high_PE_014 | metagenome-assembled genome bin Glacier_p2 | reverse complement strand
TTTTGGAGACCCCTATCATACCATTTGACCAATCCCCTTTGCGATTACTTTATGAATTATACATGCAAAAGGAACAATTGTCAATAGCAGAATCATTTTTTGTTTTATTTTTTACTGTCTAATCAGTATGCTCCAGCTGTTTCGATAAACTCCCCCGCTTTCCAGCGCTATCAGACCAGGCTGCTGTGCAATATCTTCTACAATATCTTTTCTGGAAGGAAGAGAACTCCATGGTTCTATACATACATAATTCGGAGTTTTTAATGGTCTGTGCCAGATTCCCAAATAATCCATATCCGGAAAACTGATCACGATTTCCCTATCTCCTTTTTCGCTGTTCAGCTTTACTTCCCTCGGTACTTTTTTCAGAATAATCGCATCATGATCAAACAAATCATGTCTTAAATTAAGATATCGCTTTTCTGTTAATTCCAGAAATTCATCTCCTTCCAAAACAAAGCAGTCTTCCGACATTTTCACCCTTTTTGGTGACGCATTTACACCAAAATCAATACGGTAATCTTCAAATTCTGCTCCCTGATCTACTGGTACTATGAATCCTGGGTGTCCGCCTATTCCAAAATACATCGTCTTTTCATCTTTATTTTTCACCTGATAAGCAATCTCCAGCCTTTCCCCGACAAGAGTCCAGGTTATTTCCAGACTGAAAAGAAAAGGATACTGTATCAGTGTTTCTTCTGATGCATCCAGTTTCAATGTCAGACTTTCTTTCGTCTTTGACACAAGCTCCATCTCTGAGGTTGGAAGAAATCCATGAATATCCATATGATATCTTTTTCCCTGAAACTGATAACTTTTTTCAGTCATCCTTCCTATATAAGGAAAAAGGTTCGGTGCTCTGTCTTCCCAGATTTCTTTATCTCCCTGCCAGATATATTCCTGACCATCTGAATCACACATGGACCGGAGTTCTCCCCCTCTGGATGATATTTTTACTGTCAGTATGGAATTTGAAATTTTATAATTCATATTTCATCCTCTTTTTTATATTACAAAATTACATTTTTCCATGTATTTTTCCTTCTTTAACAGCCACTGCAATGGAAAGCTCCGGGGTATAATACGGAATCAGCGTAGCCTGAATCGCATGATAGAGATCCGGTTTTCCTGGCCAGATACTCAACAAACGCTGAGTACTCATCTGCATATTTCTGTTTCCCCGTAACACGGAAAAGAACTGCTGCTGTATTGACAGCCTCTGCAAGAACCCAATGCATTCTGTCATGAACGATAGGCTTTCCATCCCATCCTGTAGTATAAACAATACCTGCAGCACCATCTGCATCCCATCCATCTTCAATAGCTCTGTTAAAAAGATTTTCAGCTGCTGTTATATACGGGACTGCTCTGTCTTTCTCATATTTGAAAGAAGAAAGTGCCCATTGTACAATCAAACGAGCCCATTCCAGTCCGTGACCTGGAGTTGCTCCATATGGTTTAAACTGATCATCCGGGTGATCTTTGTTACATTCCAGATCCGGCTCCCAATCACTTGTATAGTGTTCCGGAATTCTCCATTCATTACTCTCCGCCCAGCCTATAACGTGATTTATAATCCTTCTTCTCCATTCCAAAAATAACGATCATAGGTTTCCAAAGCCATATCCAACAGTTTTTTTCCTCTCGGATGACCTGCAAGAACCGCCCCTGATCCTGCAAGAATCACAAATGCATGTGCATAGCAAAGCTTATTTTCTGAATGTCCTCCATCTTCTGTCAGCGCAGAATACCATCCACCATTTTCCTTATCTCGTGCAGCGCCTAAAAGACCATTTACAGCTGAATCGATTAATCTGTCACTGTCTTTGCAGCCCAAATATTTTCCAATAGTATATACATGTGTCATTCTGCTTGTTGCATAAGTTTCTCTGTTATATGATTTCCATGGAGTACCCTCATCCCCAAGATAATAGCATGTTCCATCCGGTGCCGGAAACTGGCGCCCAAAATGCAGGAGATTTTCCCGGATCTCTTTCATAAATATTTTGTTTTCCTCTGTATCTATCTGATATTTTTTTCCATTGCATCTGCCCCCTGTCTCTCTATTATTTAAGAAAAAACACCTCCGAAGAATATCGATTCAGCTCGATAGTTCCCTGTTTCTACAATCACATCTTTTTCATCGCTTATCCTCTTCTTATTTTCTTAACCTGGCAATTGTTTTTTAATGCTCTTCAGGCTTTTATAATCATTTTATTTAATTATAAGCGAATTTGTCAAAAAAACCAACTAGATTATATCCGGCATATCTTATTAGAATAAAATAGAAATAATCACAAAAGTCTCATTGCCGCCTGTTTTTCATAAGACGGAATGAGACTTTTCATTTTATTATACTTTTAATATTTCACTATATCGGCAAACAGATTTTTTATCCGGAAACAAAATTCTGCAGCCATACACCCTTCTTTACCAGGATAAAGCCGATAATAGATTTAATAATATCTGCCGCCTGGACAAGCGTAAAAATAGCTACTACTGACAATCCTGTATATCGACTTAATACAAATGCCATGCTTACGCTGACACACCACATAAACACACTGTCAAACAGGAATGTAATGACTGTTTTCCCTCCGGATCGAAGTGTAAAATAAGCTGCATGGAGAAAAGCATTATTTGGCATAAACAACGCACTGATCATAATAAACTGGCAGGCCAGCTTCTTTGCCTCAGGATTTGTATTGTAAAGTTCCGGAAAAAGTGGTGCAAGAATCAGCAATACTGCAGCAACCCCTATACAGCAGAAGACAGAAAAAGCAATCATTTTATTATCTGTATCTCTTGCTTTTTTCATATCACCAGCTCCCAGAAGCTGCCCAACCACAATTGCAACAGAATCTCCCAGAGCAATAAATACAATATTGAACACATTATTGATTGTATTGGAAATATTCTGTGCCGCTACAACGTTTAGTCCACGAACAGAATAGCACTGGGCAAGGATGGCTACACCGCAGGCCCACATGGCCTCATTCAGAAGCAGAGGCGTTCCTTTAATAAAGATTTTCCATGCCAGATTTTTTGGAACTTTTAAGGTGTGATATAAACCTTCTATAAATGGAAGCTTTTGCTTATTATGTGCGGCCCATATTAAAATGATCGCTACCTCCACATAACGGGAAATTACTGTAGCAATGGCAGCGCCTCTAACTCCCAGTTGTGGAAATCCAAACTTTCCATAAATCAGAAGATAGTTAAAAACAAGGTTCACCAGAACCGCCGTTACACCGGCTTTCATAGGAAGAACTGTCTCTCCACATTCTCTTAAAGTGCTGGAATATACCTGTCCCAGCATAAAAGGCGGAAGTCCGATCAGCATAATATAAAGATACTGTTTTCCATAATTCAGCGTTGCTGTAATCTCTGCTGCGCTTCCCTCCCCCTGAAGATAGATCCGTATCAATGAATCTCCGGAGGTGAGAAATACAACAGCTGTTACAACCGTAAGTATCACTGCCATCCAGAATTTGTAGCGGAATGTCTGCCGGACACCCTCGTGATCTTTCTGCCCAAAATACTGTGCTGTAAAAATTCCGGCTCCGGCAAGTCCCCCGAACATACAAAGGTTATATACAAAAATCAGCTGGTTTACAATCGCAGCACCTGACATCTGCTCTGTTCCGATCCGACCGATCATAATGTTGTCCAGAAGGCTGACAAAATTCGTGATTCCATTTTGAATCATGATAGGAATGGCTATGGCAAGCACCATCTTATAAAAAGCCTTATCACCTACAAATTTTCTCCAGAAACCTGTCTTTGTTCTTGTCATTTCCATGAGATTCCTCCTCCCTTTTCTCTTTTGAAATCTTCTTTTCGCATAAGCGTACTAAAAGAAATCATACTATAGAAAAGAGAGGCTTTCAAGTATTTTCTATGGAATCCTGAATATTATTTTACTGTTCAAATACTACTTCTGTATGTAAAACAGCTCTTTCATCCAAATATTCTTTATAAGTCTTTTCTTTCTTTTTTTCTTTGTAATCTTCTGACCAGTAATAGCC
>Glacier_p2__coassemble_4327_pt1 | contig 4254 bp, 6 predicted proteins | sample Glacier_p2__metabat2_high_PE_014 | metagenome-assembled genome bin Glacier_p2 | reverse complement strand
GATAAAATAATAATCTGTATCCGGATTCTCCTCTTTCAGCCGTTCCAGTGTCCGGTAGGTATAAGTATACCCGTCTTCATTCATTTCTATCAGAGAAAGCTCAAAATGAGGATTTCCTGCAATCGCTTTTTTCACCATAGAAACCCTCTGCTCATTGCTGGCCTGACCCTTCCGGTTCCTTTTGTGCGGCGGATTTCCGCTGGGCATAAACCACACACGGTCAAGACCAAGCTGTTCATAGGCTTTTTCGCCAAGGATCAGATGTCCTACATGGATGGGATCAAAGGTTCCTCCCATGATCCCTATTTTTTTACGGTCCGCTCCCATACCAGCACCTCTCTGATATCATTTAAGGAAGAATGATTTTCTTTTTGTCTTTTTTTCCTTCTCTGTAAAGAACGATCTTTCTTCCGATCACCTGCACTACCTGAGCGTGTGTTCTCTCAGCCAGAAGCTCTGCCATCTGACGGGTATCGTCCAGACAGTTCTGAAGAACATTGATCTTGATCAGCTCTCTTGCTGCAAGAGCCTCATCTACAGATGCAGTATTTTCCGGGGTGACTCCTCCCTTTCCAAGCTGAAGGATCGGTTCCATTTTCATCGCCAAGCTTTTCAGATAAGCTCTCTGTGTACTTGTCATAATCATGACCAGCCTTTCTAAAATTACACTTATTTATAATAATCAAAGTCAAAACCATACATACGGACTGTATCGCCCTCCTGGATACCTGCATTTTCCAGTTCGTCCAGAATGCCTCCGTCTTTCAGGAAGCGCTGGAAAAAGGCAAAGCCCTTCTCAGAATCCAGATTGGTGTATCCAAGCATTTTCTCGATCTTTGGTCCTTCCACCACAAATATATGAGGATCATTCTCCGCCTTTGTGATGGTATAAGGAAGGTTTTCTGTGATCAGAACATCCTCCGGGAAGAATTCCTGTTCAAATACAACACGCTCTGCCGGACACTTGTCCAGAAGCTCTTTTACACCAAAAAGAAGCTCCCTGATTCCCTGGCCTGTAGCAGCAGAGATCGGGTATACCTGAATACCTTTTGGCTCAAATTCCGCTTTCAGAAGAGCTACCGGATCCTCTTCACCGTAAATACAGTCAATCTTGTTTGCCGCGATCAGCTGAGGTCTGGCTGCAATCTCCGGATTATATGCTTCAAGCTCCTTATTGATCTTATAGATGTCATCAATAGGATCACGGCCTTCTGTAGATGCTGCATCTACAATGTGCACCAGAACCCTGGTACGCTCAATATGACGAAGGAATTCGTGTCCCAGACCCACACCCTCAGAAGCTCCCTCAATAAGCCCCGGAATATCTGCAATGACAAAACCACCGTTCTCTGTATCTACAACACCAAGATTCGGGCTCAGTGTAGTAAAATGATAGTTGGCGATCTTTGGCTGTGCATTAGTGACTCTGGAAAGGAATGTGGACTTTCCTACATTAGGGAATCCTACCAGTCCTACGTCTGCGATCACCTTCAGCTCCAGAAGCACTTCCAGCTCCTGAGCCGGCTGACCTGGCTGGGCATACTTGGGTACCTGCATAGTAGCAGTTGCATAATGCTGGTTGCCCTTTCCACCTCTTCCACCTTTTAAAACAATCTGTCTGCGATTTTCTCCGGACATATCTGCAATGACTTTCCGTGACTCCGCATCCATAATAACGGTTCCCTCCGGAACCTTCAGGACGATATCCTTACCATCTGCTCCATGGCAGCGTCTCTTGCCGCCTTCTTCGCCGTCCTGTGCTTTATATTTTCTTTTATGCCTGTAATCTCCCAGAGTATTCTGTCCTTCGTCAACCTCAAAGATAACGTCGCCGCCTCTTCCGCCGTCCCCGCCATCCGGACCGCCGTTTGGTACGTACAGCTCTCTGCGGAAGCTTACATGGCCGTCTCCGCCCTTACCTGAACGGATCATGATTTTTGCTCTGTCTGCAAACATAAATCGCTCCTTATACTGTAAACAAAAGGCTCCAAACCTGAACGATTTGAAGCCTTACGCTGAACTGATTATTCTGCCTCTACCGGTACGATAGAAACCTGTTTCTTATCGCGTCCTTTTCTGGTGAATCTTACAACACCATCTGTCAGTGCGAATAATGTATAATCTTTACCGCAGCCTACGTTCACGCCTGGGTGAATCTTGGTTCCGCGCTGTCTGTAAAGGATGTTTCCTGCCTTAACAAACTGTCCGTCTGCTCTTTTGGCACCAAGTCTCTTGGACTCAGAGTCACGGCCGTTCTTTGTGGAACCAACACCTTTTTTATGTGCGAATAACTGAAGGTTCATTTTCATCATGTCGTTACACCTCCCTGACTTTTACTTTCAGATACTTTTTCGAATAACTATTCTCAATTTCTGTCAGTCCGAGAACAAGGGAATCCATCAGGAGTGTTCCTCCCTCTGTCACAGGTTCGATGAAAGAAAAAGATACATAACCGTCATTTTCTTCTACGGATATCCTGTCATGGGTGAGTGTTTCAAGAGAATTGACTGTGTTGATCACCAGAACAGAAACTGCAGCGCATATAATGTCCTGCCCTTCCTCTGCATAACCGGCATGTCCTCTTGAAGTAAACTCTGTATAGGAATTGTTCTTCTTCGTGACTGTCACTGTAATCATACAAACACCAGATTAAGCGTTGATCTTTTCGATTTTAACTTTTGTAAACTGCTGTCTGTGACCGTTTTTCTTGTGATATCCAGTTTTTCTTTTGTATTTGTAAACGATAACTTTTTTAGCTTTACCGTTTTCAACTACAGAAGCGGTAACACTGGCATTTTTCACATCTTCTCCAACTTTTAATCCGTCATTGCTGACTGCGATCACGTTATCGAAAGTTACGGTTTCACCAGCTTCAACACCGAGTTTCTCAACTCTGATTACGTCGCCCTCGGCAACTTTGTACTGTTTACCACCTGTTGCAATAATTGCGTACATCTGTGGCACCTCCTGTAAAATTTACTCGCCAAATATGGTGGACGATGCAAAAGCCTCGTCGCTTCAACCTCTTTGTGCGGCATACTGTTGTATGATAACACGCTTATTTCCATTCGTCAAGAGATGTAATGAAATTTTTTCATTTTTTTAAGCAGCAGGTTTATTTTCTTTTCTGAAGGCGTTTCCGCTGCATTCCCTTATCATCTCTTTTAGCCATAAAAAGCCCTATAATAACATCTGCCACTCCTATTAAAGAAATAAGACTTCCACCCACTATATAGACCAGGTAATCTCTTTTTTGCATCTCCATCACACGAAAACCAGCTGCCAGGAAAACAGAAAAAATTGTCATAACGATTATAATTATGCTGCCTTTCTTTCCCCTGACATCTTTTGTCCATTTATATCCTGCTCCGACCAGTTCTCCGCACAGCCAGGAAAAATAAATTGCAGCAAGACCCAGGAATCCATGTGCTGCAGCCAAAATAAAAGCTCCAAGAACACTCCCGCACAATGCCCCGACCCATCCCGGCAGGCGTCTCTGCATCCGCCTTTGTTCTGTGTCTGGTTCTTCTATTTCTTCATACAGTTTTTCAATTTCTTCCAGGGATTCGTCTCCATGGATCTCCATCATCGCCTCAATAAATTCCTCTTTTGACATAGGATGCTGGCGGTCCCATTCAATCTGCCGGTTTACTTCCCGTTCCATGGCAGCCGCACAATGTTCATGAGTATAAAGACAGGATTTCCGGCCATATATCTTAAATAAAGACCAGACACCCTGACCATACATGGGAAGTCCGCATTTTGGACAAATATCTGCATCCGGAATCTCATATCCATCCAGAACAGAGAGAACATCAAAAAAGCAATTTCGAAACTGCTTCATGGTTCCTGGATTATCAAGAAATCTCGCTTCCAGAACACCCTCTATAAATCTGATATAAACAACTCTTCTGTAATTCCCTTCCAGGTCCATAAGCTCTATTTCCATTTTATTACAGAGCTCTTCTTCAAATTTTGCTGAAATGCTGAAGGTTTTGTAGCCATTCCCCTCCCACATACTGACTGCATATCTCTCATAAATACCGCAGACCACGCCGCTCTGTACTTCCAGCCCCAGTTCCCGGGCAAATTTTCTCAGACCGTAAAATAACATAAAGTATTCCTCCTGCTGCCACGAAAGACCTTTTTCTTAGTTTATCATAAAATGCCTTGATTCTCAATCATTCATTTCTATTCCAAATTGCAAGAAATGTTATTTAAAACTGGATTTTACACATAAAAACACTGTTTATA
>Glacier_p2__coassemble_2417_pt1 | contig 9198 bp, 6 predicted proteins | sample Glacier_p2__metabat2_high_PE_014 | metagenome-assembled genome bin Glacier_p2 | reverse complement strand
TTCTTAAAGAAGCGTACGCTTCCTGTCCGGAAGGCTCCTGAAGATAATAGGGTTCCCAGTCTGCTGTTGTGTCTTTTTCCATGGCATCCATCAATGGATTATTCGGCGTCCACCAGAGACCAAAAAAAGCGCCGCATTTCCCTTCAACCACAAGATCTCTGATATTATTCGGTGCACGGAGAGCAAAATTCCGATCCAGGATTCCTCTTTCATATAAGTCATGCAAAAAAGAAAGGGCATTTCTGGTTTCTTCTGTAAGGGAACCGTAAACAATCTTTCCATCTTTTTTTATCCATCTCTGGGGGCTGGCATGAAAACTGTCAAAAACCACATCCATAGAATAGCTGGAGCTGGTAGTGCCTACAAGTCCTGTATCGCAGGCAAGTCCTACCGGTTCCTCTCCTTCTTCTGTACCCATTCTGTGTTCTGCAAAAGCTTCTATCACATCAAAGGCTTCCTCCAAGGTCTCCGGCTCTTTCAGTCCAAGCTGATCTATCCAGTCTTTCCGAAGCCACAAAAGATTCGGACCATGATCTATGACGGTTTCCGGCACAGCCATAATCTTCCCGTCAAATTCTCCCGCTTCCAGGAGTTCTCCTCCATAACTCCCATACATTTCCTTGATTCTTGGGGATGTGCATTTTTCATAAACCTCTGTGAGATCCTCGATCAAATCATTCTCCACAAGTTCCTTTAATGTTTCCCTGTCTGAAACTACCAGAATATCCGGAAGCGTCTGATCTTTAACAATAATATTAACAAATTCACTGTACCTGTCTTCACTTTCCATATAGATATTATCGTTCTGTATGTTCAGCATTTTCCGAAGATATCTGGTATAGGCATTATCTTCATACGTATCTCCCTCCGGCAGATTGGAATTATTTGCTCCGCTCATTTGTCCCAAAGTGTATGTTACAAGCTCCGGATATGCCCCGTAAGGAGTTGTCTCTGCCTTTTCCCAGGCTTTCCTGCTCTCTTCTGATACTTCCTGTCCGGAATCCATCAGTTGTCCTTTCTGTGAACAGCTGCAAAAAAGGCAGGCCGACGCCAAAACTGCCGCCGTACTACAAAATAATCTGTTCATTTTATGCTCTGCCCTCCCTTTCTGCTGCTGTTTTCTTCGGAAGACGGATCTCCACTCTCGTTCCATCTCCGGGACGGCTGAAGATTTTAACCCCATATTCTTCTCCATAAAGAAGTTTAATCCGGTCGTTGACATTTTTCAGCCCATATCCTTTTGCCTGATAAGTCACAAGATTCCGGGCTTTTTCCGGATTCATTCCCGGACCATTGTCCGTTACTGCCATCAGAAATTCCTCGCCCTTATCCAGAATCGAAATCTTCATGATTTTTTCCCCTTCTTCCTTCACATCCAGACCATGTTCCAGCGCATTTTCCACCACAGGCTGAAGAAGAAGCTTCGGCACCATTTCATTCTTTACAGAAGTATCTGTCTCCCATTGTACTTTAAAATCATTGTCATGCATTACCAGCTGTATTTCCAGATACGCTTCCACATTCCGAATACAGCTTTCTACAGTAACCATATCTTCCCCCTTGCTTAATGCAGTACGGTAAAAAGTAGACAAAGCCAAAGTAACCTTGCTGATTTCTTTCTGGTTGCTGCGGATTGCCATCCAGTTGATAACCGAAAGCGTATTATAAAGGAAATGCGGATTGATCTGCGCCTGAAGAGCCTTCAATTCGAATTCTTTCAGAGCGATCTTATTCACATAGACCTCATCGATCAGACGGTTGATCTCATCCATCATACGCCGGAAGCTTCGCACAAGAATTCCCACTTCATCCTCGCTGTCACTAAACACGGTTACTTCACGGCTTCCATGATTTACCTGATCCATATTTCTGGTAAGCTCTTCGATTTTTCTGGTAAAAAGTCTGGAAAAAACGGTTCCCAGCGCAAATACAATCAGAGTGCAAAGAAAGATCAGCGGGATTTCCTCCAGAAAAAGCTGTTTTACTTCTCCGGCAATTGCATCCTTCGACCGAAACAGATAAAAATTCCAGCCGTTTTCTCCACTGGTGCTCTTTGCAGAAAAATACTCTTCCCTGATTTCTTTCAGAACACCGTCACTTTCCATTTCATGCAAAGAACCATCCGATAATCCCTTTCCCCGAAAATCTTTCATGTATGCAATATTTGCGTATACGACCCGGTCTTTACTGTCTGTAACTGCTGCTCCTGTCTCATCTTCCACCATACCGGAAAACGGCTGAAAAATCTTGTCATAGTCCAGCGTAAGACACAACACGGCCGCTAAGACCCTGTTATCGTAAATTTTTCTAACCGCTACCACTTCTTTTCTGTCCCGATCCACCATCCATTGGATTCTTACGTCATCCTTGAGCTCTGCATTCCACCATTTCTCTTCTGTTCTTTCTAAAGGTACAAGAGTATATTCATGCTCTACCTTAATACTGTCTGCAAAAAGCTGGATCTGACGAATTGCATCATGATAAGATTTCGGTACCGTCAGAAGAGGATCTGCCACTTTCATATATTTTTCATAAGCAGAATAATTGTCCATATTTTTTTCCCGGATGATTTCTTCGATATCCGGAGAATATGTAAGATAGTTCATGAGACTGGTATATACTGCAATCTGACTGTCAATATTTTCCCTGGTCTGCTCCAAAAGAGATCCCATATCTTCCATTTCTCTCTGACGCACAAAACTGCTCATACGCATATGACTGTAAAGAGCGATCAGAAGCACCGGCACAAGACTGGCTATCACCAGAAGTGCCCTGAGCTTATTACGATATTTCATATTTTTAATCTTCTGATACAACTTCCTCATTCTCTACGTTTCCTTTCCGATAGGATTCCGGACTTTTTCCATAAAATTCACGGAAGCTTCTGCAGAAATAAGAGACATTGGAAAAACCTACATTCTCACTGACCTGCGCCACCTTCATATTGGTGTTTTTCAGAAGCTCTCCTGCTTTTTCCATACGAAATACCCGAATATAACGGTTCAGATTCATTCCGGTTTCTTTTTTAAAAATAAAGCTGAGATAGCCGGAGGAAAGATATACTTTTTCCGCCAGCGTTTCCAGATTCAGATCCTCGTCATAATGCTGATAAATATAATTTTTCACCATAGCCACTTCATTTCTCGATTCACTCATGGATCTTTCCAGAAATTTTTCATACTCACAGATATTTTCCTCAGTGACCTGAAGGATTTCCATGATATTTCTGCAATTGTAAAGACGGTCGATTTCCTTTTCCAGCCGTCTTTCTCCGGAAAACCGATCCTCCTGAAAGAGTTCCTGTATCACATTGGAAAAAACAAATTTAATGTACATTGCAGAATATTTGATATTGTCGTAATATTTTACCTTCAGCATATCAAAATGTTTCCGAAGAAGCTCAATGTCTTTTCTGCTGATATCCTCAGAGATCATCTGCATCAGATGAGAATCCTGCACCCCTCCCACCGCCAGTTTCAGATTTTCTTCCTCATTGGAATAGATATGCTTTTCCGGATGATAGAATTTCTCCTCCATCTGCTGTTCCAGCTGCTCCATAATCTCCGGAAGCTCTTCATAACCTTCAAACTGTCTGCTCACTGCAAGATAAAACCGTTCCTGATAATTTCTCTTCAAAAATGTATAAATATGGTTCGCCACAAGCTGATAATCACAGTACACATCTTTAAACAGCAAAATAGACTGCCGGGAATTCAGATTCATATAAAAGAAAATTCTCCGCACCTCTTTTTGCAGCAGTTCCTGAAAGTCATCCTCCACCCTGTCAAAAAAAGAAGCGTCTGACTCAATCATGACAGCGCACCGCCATTCCTTCCAGGGTTTCATATCGATCATACTTTTTGCTTTTTCCAGAATATCCTTATTTCCGGAATAAAGATAATTTTCAAGGAAATACTGCTGGAGAAAATCCTGTTCCTGCTGTTCCTGTTTCTGTTTTTCTTTCCTGTCAGAAATCATACTTTCTGTTTTCTGAATGATCTTATGAAACTCTTCCGGATCCACCGGCTTCAGTACATATTCTGTAACTCCGTACCGCATGGCTTCCTGGGCAAAGGCAAAATCACTGTATCCGCTGAATATCACTACCGGGAGTTCCGGATACAGTTCTTTTGCTTTTGATGTAAGTTCCAGTCCGTCCATATGGGGCATTTTAATATCTGTAAGAAGAAGATCTATTTTTTCTTCTCTTAAAATCCGAAGTGCATCCTTGCCATTCGCAGTTTCATAAATTCTCCATTCTTTATTTTCCTGAGCGAGAAGATATTTTACTCCTTCTCTTTCCAGTCTCTCATCATCTACGATCAGTAATCGAATCATTTATTTCACCATTTCCTTCCCCATGCAAATATAGTTTTTAATCCTACCGTTTTTATTTTACCATTTCCCTCTTTTGCTCACAAGGACACACCATACAAACTTCCATCTAATTCATATACCTTTTGACCAACGACAAAATCCCCGAAAAGCATTCTGCTCCTCAGGGATTCTGATCTTTTTATTTCATCAGCCTTTTACGGCTCCGGCTACCACGCCCTCAATAATATGCTTCTGACATACCAGATAAACAATAATAATCGGAATAATATCGATCATGATACTTGCCATCATAGGCCCCATCTGCACATGCCCGAAACTTCCTCGGAAATACTGGACTGCCATGGGAATGGTACGATATTTCTTGATATCCAGTACAAGCGTTGGAAGGAGGTAATCGTTCCATACCCACATCAGTTCCAGGATCGCCGTAGAGATGATTGTCGGTTTCAGAATCGGAATCAAAATCTGGAAATATACCTGCAGAGGACTGCATCCGTCAATCAGAGCTGCCTCCTCGATCTCCAGAGGGATTCCTTTCACAAAACCGGTAAACATAAATACTGCAAGTCCGGCGCCAAAACCAAGATAGATAATGCAGATATTATAAGGATTATTCAGTTTCAATGTATCTGCTGTTTTTGCCAGAGTAAACATAACCATCTGGAAAGGTACGACCATACTGAATACACAAAGATAATAAAATGCTTTTGACAGCTTACCGTTTACGCGCACAATATACCACGCGCACATGGAACAGCAAATAAGGATCAGTACCACTGACATCACGGAGATCACAAGGCTGTACCAGAAGGATTTCAGGAAATCCATCTGTGTCACACTGGCTACAAAGTTCTTAAATCCATTCCAGGTTTCTCCTGTAGGAAGACTGAACACCCCTGAAGTAGTAATTGCAGATTCCTTTTTCAGAGAGTTAAAAAGAATCAAAATAATCGGATACATCCATAAAACAGAGATGATTGACAGTATAATCGTTGCCAGCGGATTTTTTTTCTTGTTTTCCATTACTGCTGCACCTCCTTGGATGATGTTGCCTTAAGCTGGATCAGGGCGATCGCAACTACAAGGATAAAGAATACAACGGCCTTTGCCTGTCCGATGCCCTTCCACATCGGTCCGCTTCTGGCATAAAACGTATCATAAATGTTCAGGGCAAGAAGCTGTGACTGTTTGCCCGGAGCGCCGCCGGTAAGAGACAGGTTCTGGTCGAACATCTTAAATCCGTTTGTCAGGGTCAGGAAAGTACAGATTGTTACAGACGGCATGATCATCGGTATCTTAATCTTAAACAGGATCTGTCTGGAGGTTGCTCCGTCGATCTGAGCCGCCTCGATCAGATCCGGCGATACATTGTTCAGACCTGCCACATAAATAATCATCATATAACCGATCTGCTGCCACATCAGAAGGATCAGCATTCCGATAAAGCCGTTTTTGGCAGAAAGCGCAAGAAGCGGCTGTCCCCACCTGGCAAGAAGTCCATTCAGAAGGGTCTGCCAGATATAGCCAAGAACGATACCGCCGATCAGATTCGGCATAAAAAATACAGTACGGAATACGTTTGTTCCTCTAAAGCCTTTTGTAAGCGCCAGCGCGATGGTAAAAGCCAGTACATTAATCAGGATACTGGATACAAACGCAAATACCACGGTCAGCCAGAAGGAATGACTGAAGGTTTTATCCAGCATCAGCTTGGTATAGTTTGAAAATCCTACAAAGGTTACATCCTGTACAGTCGTAAATTTGCAGAAAGACAGATAAATGCCCCAGATAAACGGCCAGAGAAAACCGATGATAAATGCAGCCAGTGTAGGCAGTACAAATACCGGCCACCATTTTTTGATTGTTTTTCCTACCATGTTTTTACTCCTCTTTCCCCTGCTTCAAAAAGTATGGGGGCTGATGCAAATCATCCGGGGGATCGTCCACCGGGAGCTGATTGCACCGCCCCCTTTCCAGTCACTTTTTTACTTCAGGAACTCTGTTCTTACTCTGTAAGAGCTTTTTCCATTGCCCAGTTGTCTACGAATGCGCTTACAACGTCATCCCAGGAACCTGTCTCTGCTGCATAAGCGGTAAGAGCTGTTCCAACGCCGTTTTTCCACTCTTCAGACGGCATAGTTGTAAAGTTCCATGATACAGGAGTCAGACCTGCTTCTGTGTACTCTGCATCCTGTTTTACAAATACGTTGGTAGGAGCAACTGCTGTTTTGAAAGGAATGGTAAAGCCCATATCTTCAGCCATGGATTTTGTTCCTGCCTCAGAAGTTACACACCAGTTCATGAAATCCAGTGTTGCCTGAATGTCTTCTTCTGATGCGTTTTTGTTTACACACCAGTAGTTCTCTGTACCTGTTGCAAGACCCTGGTTCTCATCATCTACACCAAAGTAGATCGGGATCATTGCCAGCTCGTCATCGCCGAATGTTTTGGCAAGCTCTGCATATTCCCAGGAACCGTTCTGATAAAATACTGCTTCGCTGTTTACAAATTCATTTCTGGAGTCGTCAGCAGTCTTAGCGGAAAGCTCTGCCGGATCACAGGTGGAATCTGTAATGTACAGATCAAACAGATTCTTATAGTTGTCAAGGTAAGTTCCCTTGATCTCTGCAGTATCATCGATTCCATCTTCTTTATACTCATAGTAGATCGGAAGGTTTGCAAGATGTGTTTTGAATCTCCAGTCGGAGGAAGCATCCATACCTGCGGAGGTAAATGCGCCCTTGATTCCCAGTTCATCCTTCTTGCTCTGGATATCATCTGCAACAGCCTTTAACTGATCGTAGCTCTTGATATCATCCAGTGTATAGCCTGCTTTTTCAAGAAGAGTCTTGTTTGTGATCAGACCGTAGGACTCAATTACATATGCGATTCCAGGAACAGCATCTCCATCCTTCAATGTATAAGTATCTGAGGTAAGCTGTGAAAAGATCTCAGAATCCTTCAGATCATAGCAGTAATCCTTCCAGTTTTTCAGACCTACCGAACCATTCACCTGGAAAAGTGTCGGAGCATCGCTCTTAGCCATTTCAGACTGAAGTGTTGTCTCATACTGACCGGAAGCTGCGGTAACAACGGTTACCTCTGTTCCTGTTTCTTCTGTATATGTTTTTGCAAGATTCTGCCATGCTTCATCTGCTTCTGGTTTGAAGTTCAGATAATAAACTTTTCCTTCTCCCTCTGCCATAACCGGAACTGCCGGGATCATAGATGCTGCCATTAATGCAGCCATGCTCATTGCTGTAAGCTTTTTCATTTTCATAGTAAAATCCTCTCCTTTTCTATAAATTACAGCTAAATAAATTGATGTTGCACGTTCTCTTTAACTTGTCTTTATTATAGAATCAGAGAGGAAGATCCGCCATGATAAAAAATCAAGAAATATGTTTCTTTTTCATGTTGTTATATAAAAATGTAAATATCTGATATTCTTTTTACAAGAGGAAGAGCTTAATATCCCAGCATTCTCTGCACTACGCTTCCGGTACAGGCGTCTATGGTCATAAGCGGCACTGCTTCCTGATCCATGGTATGTTCCTCATATCCTCCCTGACCGTCCGGCTCCTGAGCAGTCCAGTTTCCGTAAAAATCCCATACCGGAGTCAGGATACCTTCCTCAGCGCTTCCATCCTTTCGCTGGCGCATATAGCCAAGCTTTACCTTTGTGACTGTAAATTCCATGGAAGAAGACTCCGGAGAAGGATACTGGGTCCAGGCAAGTCCTGCACCGTCTGCTGCTGTGCCAATTACTGTAAGCTTCGGATTTGTTCTGCCCGCGGCAATTTGGGGAATCAGAGAATCCCGGAAGATTTGTTCGATTTCTTCAAAAGGAAGAAGAAACAGTTTCTCGTCAGAAAGATCTGAAATCTCCAGAGCTGCTGTATAAGCAAAGCTCTTCAGTGTACCTGCCGTATAGTGGATCTCCAGAAGCTCTTCCTGCCAGGTTTTGTCCTCCGACTCATGAACGGTTCCGTCTTCATCAGCCCAGGAGGCCGCCTTTTCGTATACTGGCAGAACATGCTCGTATACATAGTTCACGGGAACGCCTTCTACTATCCGCTCCAGCTGGAAGCTGTCCCTCTGCACAGATCCGTTTTCCCCTTCTATATATTCTGCTTCTGTATAAGCTATCTGAAACTCCCCAAGTCCCATAGACCTGATAAAATCAAGAGCCTCCTCTTCGGTCACTGTCTGATTTTCAGCTCCCGCCTCCAAGAAAGTCTTTGCTTCATCCACTGCTCCCGATTCTGTATCTCCAGTAACTGCTCCCTTCCACCAGAAGCTCAGGCTTTCGTTTCCTTCTGTGCTGTACTGGCAGATATAGGGAATGCCCTTAAGGATAAGCTCTGTGCTGACGCTTCCCTGACCGGAATTAGTTTTTTCAATTTTTCCGCCCTGACTAAGCTCATCAAAAAGCTGCTTCATCTCTGCTTCATCTGCTTTTTGGGGAACTGCTTTCTTTTTAGAGATATATTTCACATCAGGAATCTCCACCTCCGCATCAGCTTTCAGAGTAAAAGTTATGCCGTGAGATGCGGAATCTCCACTTCCCTCTTCTGTGGGAATGCTCACAAGAGCTGTTTCATCCACCTGATACCTTTCGGGAGCCATTACCTGCTGCGCCACTGTCATTTCCTCAGCTCTCTCACTGTCTGTAATCTCCCCCGCCTTACCAGGATTCTCCTCTGTGTTTTCTCCCCCCTGGTTTTTTGGTTCTACCACTGCAGACTGTACCATTCTTTCACAGCCGGACAGATTCAGCGTAACTGCTGCCATAAACGCTGTAAATACCAGAAAACTTTTCTTTGTCATAACTCATTCCCCCTTTCCTGCGCTGTATTT
>Glacier_p2__coassemble_2238_pt1 | contig 10276 bp, 6 predicted proteins | sample Glacier_p2__metabat2_high_PE_014 | metagenome-assembled genome bin Glacier_p2 | reverse complement strand
ATATAAAACAATAATAAGAAAATAAAACTATAATCATAAAATAAAATATAAAATTCAGAAAAAGGAGGCTATAGATATGGAACTTGAAAAGTACCGGATTTATTCTGAGATGGCCAGAGGAATCAAAAAGGCTCCTCTTGTGTTTAAAAATGCCAATGTTTTTTATGCACATACAGGCGAGTTCAGAAAAGGAGATGTAGCAGTTGCAGATGGTATGATCATTGGTACGGGGGATTATCAGGGAGAGAAAGAGATAGACCTTACAGGGAAATATCTTTGTCCTGGATTTATTGACAGCCATCTTCATCTGGAATCCACGCTTGTGACGCCGGGAGAATTGATTCGCCAGGCTGCCCAGTGCGGAACTACGACATTTATTGTAGATCCGCATGAATCTGCAAACGTATCAGGAACTGCAGGAATAGATTATATTCTGGAACAGACAGAGGAAGTACCGGCAAATGTATATGTGATGATGCCTTCCTGTGTACCGGCAACTTATGTAGATGACAATGGATGTACCCTTACTGCCGGAAAAATGAAAACGTATCTTGAGCATCCAAGAATTCTTGGGCTGGGAGAGGTAATGGATGCAGCTTCGGTGATCAATGGAAGTGTTGCCATGCATGAGAAATTATCTTTATTTCAGAATAAAATACGGGATGGACATGCACCATTTCTCAGCTCAGGAGATCTTGCTGCATATGCTTTGGCAGGAATTGCTACAGATCATGAATGTGTTGATTATGAGTATGCAATGGAGGAATGCAGAAATGGAATGCAGGTTCTGATTCGTGAGGGAAGTGCGGCTCGTAATCTGGATGCCATTGTATCAGGGATTGTAAAAAACGATACAGATACATCAGGATTTTGTTTTTGTACCGATGATAAACATATTGAAGACATTAGAAGAGAAGGCCATATCAATTACAATATAAGGCGTTCTGTAGAACTGGGACTCTCACCGGAAAGAGCAATACAAATCGCTACCATTCAGGCAGCAAGATGCTATGGGCTTACGCATCTGGGAGCTATAGCACCAGGATGTCAGGCAGACTTGGTGGTACTTAAAAATCTGGAAACTATGGAAGTACAGGATGTTTATCATAAAGGAAAAATAATACTGAAAGATGAAAAGACAGAAATCAGGCCATGTGCTCCTGAACTGAAAAACACAGTCCATTTGAAAGATTTTGATAAAAAAGATTTACGTCTGCCCTGTATAAATAAAAAGGCTCATGTACTGCAGATGATGGAAGGACAGATTGTTACAAAAGATCTTTACGAAGAGGTTCCTTTTAGTGAGAAACAGGATGGAAAAGATTTTATTCCAGATGAAAATTTCCAAAAAATTGCGGTTATAGAACGGCATAAATGTACCGGAAAAGTGGGAGTAGGAATTGTAAAGGGATTTGGAATCCAGGGAGGAGCGATTGCATCAAGTGTTTCCCATGATTCACATAACCTGATTGTTATTGGAGATAATGATCAGGATATGTATCTTGCGGTGAAGGAACTTGTACGAACTCAGGGAGGATATACACTGGTAGAGAAAGGAAAAGTATTCGACACTTTGCCTCTGCCTGTAATGGGACTGATGAGTGATGCAGGCTATGAAAAAGTGAATGATCTTCTTGAAAGTATGATATCAAAGGCACATTCTATGGGAATAAAAAAAGGATTTGATCCTTTTATAACATTATCTTTCATGGCGCTTCCGGTAATCCCGGATATCAGAGTAACTCCCAGAGGTGTGTATCTGGTAAACGAAGACAGGCTTCTGACCAGCCCATTTGAAGAATAAGTATATATTACGTGAATATTTACATGAAAAAGAAAAAGCATGACAGGAATTTTCCTATCGTGCTTTTTCTAGTGTAAAAATAAATTCTGTGCCTACTCCTTCTGTACTTATTACATTAATATTTTGGTCATGTGCATGGATGATTTCTTTTACAATGGACAGTCCTAGACCGGTACCTTTTTGATCTTTTCCTCTGGAGGTATCTGTTTTGTAAAAACGTTCCCATATTCTTGAAAGATTTTCTTTGGCGATTCCAACACCGTGATCTTTTACAGAAACAAATATTTTATCATTTTTTTCAGTTGTTTCTATAATGATGGTAGAATGATCCGGACTGAACTTAATTGCATTATTGAGGAGATTATGAAGTACCTGCTGAATTTGTTCAATATCAGCTCTGGCATAGAGTTCTCTGCCGGAAAGTATCAGTTCCAGAAGAATATGCCTCCTGGTACAGTCGCCCTCATAGGTGGCAGCGGCTTTTTTGATAGCATCATTGATATCAAAGGTCTGAATATTCAGCAGCCTTTTATGGATATCCAGTTCATTGAGTGTGAGAAGGCCTTTTGTAAGCTTTTCCAGACGGTCAGCTTCATAAACAATGATTCCAAGATATTTATCTTGCATTTCCACCGGAATAGTTCCGTCTCTCATTGCTTCTACATATCCTTTGATGGAGGTAAGCGGCGAGCGGAAATCGTGCGAAACATTGGAAATAAATTGACGCTGGTACTCTCCGTTACGGTTCATTTTATCAGACATATAGTTTAGATTGTTGGCAAGATATCCAAGTTCATCGTCTGTCTGTACAGGGATTTTGTAAGAAAGATTTCCGTTGGAAAATTCATTTACTCCCTTTTTTATCTCCTGAAGAGGCTTATGTACATGTCTGCGGTATACAACCAGAATAAGCGCCATTAATCCATAAACGATCAGAAAAAGGAACTGTAGGATAGAAAGATATTGCCCTCTTTTCTGATAAAGACTGCTCATCATATAATGGATGGCAACATAGCCTTTTGTATTCATATTGTCTGTAATAGGTGCGATGACACTGAGGCGTGCGCTATCCTTAAAATAACCATAAAAGTAGCCGACCTGATAATAGTTGCCGCCCCATATAGAAGGATCAAAATTATCCAGATCAATAGGATGTCCGGCTTTGATATCCTTTCTTGTACTAAGAACGATTTTTCCGTCATTGTTGATGATCCAGATGATCGTATTTGGATAATCAGCAACCATAGTGAGTTTTTCTTTGATATTATCCAGACTGGCGGCAGTAATATTATGGCGTATATCCTCATTTTCTGCAATGCGGTAGGCACTCTGATAAAGATCTGAACTGATATCTTTTTCCAGGATAGTCTCGATCATATTAGAACCTATGATTGTTACCAAAAGAAAACCAAGGAAGCCTACAAAAAGATAGGCTTCCGTGAATTTTCGGGATATTTTTTTGATCATTTATTTTTTACCTCAAATTTATAACCAATACCCCAGACAGTGGCAATACTCCATGACGGGTTATCTTTGATCTTTTCTCTCAGTCTTTTAATATGAACATCCACGGTCCTGGTATCTCCGATATATTCATATCCCCAGATATGATCCAAAAGCTGCTCTCTTGTGAAAACCTGATTTGGAGAAGCTGCAAGAAAATAAAGAAGCTCCAGTTCCTTCGGCGGCATATCTACCTGTTTTCCCATATAAGTGACAGAATAATTTGTGAGATTAATAGTCAGGTCTGGATAGGAAACGGATTTTTCGCTGATCGGCGCAGCAGGCTGTTTGGCCTTGGATCTTCGAAGAACTGCACGAACGCGCGCGACCAGTTCCTTGGAATCAAAAGGTTTGATGATATAGTCGTCAGCTCCAAGCTCAAGTCCAAGAACTTTGTCAAAAGTTTCACCTTTGGCGGAAAGCATAATAATAGGGACATCAGAAGAATGGAGGATCTCTCTGCATACCTGGTAACCGTCAATTCCTGGGAGCATCAGATCCAGAAGGAGAAGATCCGGCTGAAAGGCCGTAAACTCCTTCAGTGCCTGTTCTCCATCATTGACGATCCTTGTCTCAAAGCATTCTTTTGTAAGATAAAGCGAGATTAATTCTGCTATATTATTGTCATCATCGATAATAAGAATTTTCTGTTTTGATGTCATGAGGGACTACCTCCTGTTATTTTTTAAATTCTACGATCGTTACACCGGCATCGCCTTCACCAAATTCGCCCAGACGGAAAGATGCCACATGCTTTTGACGGCGCAGATAGTCATGAACACCTTTTCTGAGAGCACCGGTACCTTTTCCGTGAACTACACGAACGGATTTTAAATGAGCAATATATGCATCATCCAGATATTTGTCAAGCTCAGCTACTGCTTCGTCCACTGTTTTTCCGAGAAGATTGATTTCAGTGGACACGCTGGCAGATTTGGACATACGTATCTTGCCTGCCCCGGTTTTTTGGAGAGAAGGAGCAGTGATCACAGGTTCATCTAAAAGCTCAAGGTCTGAAAGAGAAACTTTGGAACGGATGATCCCCATCTGTACAAAAAGATAACCTTTGGAATCCGGCCGGCTGCTGACAGTCCCTTTCAGGTTCATGCTGAGGACTTTTACAGAGTCACCGGGATGGATATCTTTGGCAGTAAGCAATTTTTTTGGCTTTTTCTGCTGAGGCTTTCCGGCCATGTTGCTTTCAGCTTTATTCATGCGTTTTCTCAGTTCCTGACGTTCTCTTTCTACGGAAGCTGTATCCACATGATCCTTCTGGAATTTATGGAAAAGCTTCATAGTTTTATCAGCATAATCTTTGGCTTCTTCAAGAACTTTATGGGCCTCTTCATTGGCCTGGCGGAGGATACGCTCACGCTGTGAGTCCAGTTTTTCCTGCCTGGATTCCAGCTGTGTTTTCAGGGTTTTGATCTCTTCCTTATAGCGCTCAATCTCAAGCCGCTCGTTTTCCAGGGTGATACGATTTTCTTCCAGAGAAGAAAGTACATCTTCAAAAGATACGTCCTGTTCGCTGATCTGGTCTTTTGCCCTCTGGATAATAGAGTCAGAAAGACCAAGTTTGGAAGAAATTGCAAATGCGTTACTTTTGCCCGGGATACCAATCAGAAGACGGTAGGTAGGACGAAGTGTTTCTACATTAAACTCACAGCAGGCATTTTCAACACCTGGTTCGGAAAGTGCATATACTTTCAGCTCACTGTAGTGAGTGGTAGCCATGGTCCGTATTCCCTTATCATGGAGATAAGAGAGGATGGAAATGGCAAGGGCGGCTCCTTCTGTAGGATCCGTTCCTGCACCAAGTTCATCAAACAGAACCAGAGATCGGGAGTCTGCCTTTTCCAGGAATGATACGATGTTGGTCATATGGGAGGAAAAAGTACTGAGAGACTGCTCGATACTCTGCTCATCTCCGATATCTGCGTAGATTTCATGAAAGAGAGCCAGCTGGCTGCGGTCAAGTGCCGGGATATGCAGACCGGATTGTCCCATAAGGGTAAGCAGTCCTACAGTTTTGAGAGAGACTGTTTTACCTCCGGTATTAGGTCCTGTAATGATAAGAAGATCAAAATCCTCTCCCAGACGGATGTCAATTGGGACAACCTTTTTTTTCGGGATCAAAGGATGACGGGCTTTTTTTAGAAAGACCTTTCCTTCTTCATTAAAAACAGGTTCGCTTCCATTCATTTCCATGGCAAGCGCTGCTCTTGCAAAAATAAAGTCAAGCTGTACCATAAGAGTAAGATTCAGGGCAATGGATTCTCGTTCTTCTGCAATCTGCTGGCTTAATGAAGAAAGAATGATCTCAATTTCCTTTTGTTCCTGAAGCTCCAGTTCACGCATATCATTATTCAGTTTTACGATGACCATCGGCTCAATAAAAAGTGTGGAACCAGTGGAGGACTGGTCATGGATCATACCGGGAACCTGTCCTTTATATTCGGCTTTTACAGGGATACAGTAACGGCCGTTTCGCATGGTGATCACAGAATCCTGAAGATAGGTACGGGCGCTTCCGCTTACAAGTCCGGATAACTGAGTATGGATTCTGTCATTGGTAATCTTCATGTTTCGACGGACCTGGCGAAGACCGGGACTTGCATCGTCACTGATCTCATCTTCGGAGAGGATGCAGCGGCGGATCTCTGCAGAAAGAGGCGTAAGAGGTGAAAGCTGGTCAAACATGCTGTCCAGGGAATCAGCGAAAGCATTGCTTCTTTCATTTCTGGAATAAGATTTAACCCGGGATGTATTTTCAAGCAGAGAGCACACGGCAAGAATTTCTGCTATGCCAAGAGAACTGCCTATTTCCAGACGCTTCAGTGAACCACGGATATCTTTTACACTGCCAAAAGAGATGGATCCCTTTTGAAAAAGGCGCGTTAAGGCATCCCTGGTCTGTGTCTGCATCAGGCGGATCTCATTAATATCTGTAGAAGGAAGAAGCTTCCTGCAAAGTTCTTTTCCCATAGAAGAAGAGGCTTTTTCTGTAAGCCGTTCTATTATTTTGTAATATTCTAATGATGTTAGTGCTTTTTGATTCATAATTTTTTACCTGCCTGGAAGGCAGTATCTCCTATTGCTGTAATATTTTATTATGTGATTTTTCATCATACCATATTTTTGTTTTTTTTTCCAGAATATCAGGTAAAGGTATGAAAAAAGTGATTTTTGTTTTGATGTTTCTATCATACATGATTTAATCCTCATTGAAAAGGAAAAAGTGCTTTTTTGTTCATGAAAAATTCATAAATTTTTGCTAAAATATACTCATCTTATCAGGTTTACAGGAGGATGGTTATGGGAAATAAAAAAAATCAGGACTATCCATTTATAAAAGAAACTATTAAGCAAAGACCTATGGACAAAAGAAAAGTATTGGAAAAGCTGGGTGTAGCAGCTGCATGCGGTATAGTGTTTGGGCTTAGTGCTGTTTTTATAATTATGATATGTATGCCCGGTATCCTTGATAAATATGAACAGAGGATAAAGAAAAAAGAGACCGTACAGATCACGCCTTCAATACAACCTTCAGGAGACAGCAGCCTGCAGCAGGAGACCGCTTCCGTGGATAAGAGCACAGAAGAGATAGATGCTGCAAACAATGAAGATATACAGGAGGAATCTACGGTTTCTCATTTACAAAATATTTATGAAATGGTAAGAAAAATTGCCAGAGAGCCTCAGAAAGCCCTGGTTAGAGTGGCGGGTATAACCGGGGATTCGGATCTTCTGGATGATTCGCTCCTTACATTTGGAGATGAAGGCGGTATTGTATTTATTAAAAATAAAGACGGTTTTTATATAGTAACAACATCTGAACGTCTGCAAGAAATAGAAAAATTCAGAATCACTTTTTCTAATGGAAAATCGGCAGAGGGAGAACTATGCGGGGCAGATTCCAGAACAAACCTTGTTGTGATTCGTGTTCCGGTAGAAAATACGGATGAAGATACCTGGGAGAATATACCGGCAGTACCATTGTCCTCAGAAGATAATCAGGAGCAAACACAGCCGGTTATTGCAATTGGAAGTCCTGCAGGTGATATGAATGCTTTAATTTACGGAAGCATTACATCTATATCTGGAAAATTAAACATAGCAGATGAAGAATATTCTCTGATCACTACGGATATGGCCGGATCACAAAAAGGCGGAGGTGTACTGCTAAATATGAATGGCAGGATGACCGGAATCATTATCTCTAATGATAATCAGGAAAATACAGTTTTAAGAGCAGTGTCCGTAGCAGAAATCAAATGTCTTCTGGAGATACTTTCCAATGGAGAACCTATATGTTATACTGGGATAAGAGGAACCACTATCTCTAAAATGCAGTCTGAACAGCTGAATATTCCTCAGGGTATTTTTGTAGACAGAGTGGAACAGGGCTCTCCGGCTATGAATGCAGGAATACAGAGCGGTGACATTTTGTACAAGGTGGGAGACCAGAGGGTTCTTACCATGGATGAGTACAGCAGGGTCTTACAGAATAAGCAGCCGGGAGAACGGATGGAGGTCACCCTGTATCGAAAAAGTCCTGCGGAGGAGTATGTAGACGTAGAATTAAATATATTAATAAAAGAAAAATAGAAAGGCAGAAAAAATGCGTTTTATCAATGAGTTACATGAAGGAGACAGAATCAGCGGAATCTATCTCTGCAAACAGAAGCAGTCAGCTATGACAAAAAATGGAAAACCATACGACAGTATAATACTTCAGGACAAAACCGGGGTGCTGGACGGAAAAATATGGGATCCGAATTCTCTTGGAATTGACGAGTTTGATGCTTTGGATTACATAGATGTGGTAGGCGATGTAACAAGTTTTGCAGGAGCAATGCAGGTAAATATCAAGCGTGTCCGTAAAGCCGGAGAAGGGGAGTATGATCCTGCAGATTATCTTCCGGTAAGCGAAAATAGTACAGATGATATGTATCAGCAGCTTTGCAGACTGATCGATACGGTAAAGAATACATATCTTTCTGCAATCCTTAAAAAACTGTTTGTAGAAGATACAGATTTTATCAGAAGCTTTCAGGGACATTCCGCGGCAAAGACAGTCCATCATGGATTTATTGGAGGCTTAATGGAGCATACATTAAGTGTTGCGAAACTCTGTGATTATATGGCAGAAGCATATCCTCTTTTAAAAAGAGATCTGCTTATTTCGGCAGCTTTGCTTCATGATATCGGCAAAACAAAAGAGCTTTCTGCTTTTCCTCAGAACGATTATACAGATGAAGGCCAGCTGTTAGGACATATTGTCATTGGTGCACAGATGATCCATGACCTGGCTCGTGAGATTCCGGACTTTCCGCAGGTGTTGGAAAATGAACTGGTACATTGTATTCTTTCACATCATGGGGAGCTGGAATATGGATCTCCAAAGAAACCGGCCCTTGCGGAAGCAGTAGCATTAAATCTGGCAGATAATACAGATGCCCGTATGGAAACACTGACGGAAGTTTTTGCAGCAGATAAAGGAAAAAAAGAATGGCTGGGATATAACCGCCTTTTTGAATCAAATTTAAGAAGAACAGGAGAAGTGTGATCCTCATGGAATATCGTAAAAATGATATGGTCACGCTGGACATTGTAGACTGCGGTACAAATGGTGAAGGCATCGGCAAAGCTGATGGCTTCACTGTTTTTGTAAAGGACGCAGTTATTGGAGACCAGGTGACTGCAAAGATTATGAAAGCAAAGAAAAACTATGGATATGGTAGATTAATGGAGATTCTGAAGCCGTCACCCGACAGAGTGGAATCAATATGTCCTTCTGCCCGTCAGTGCGGTGGATGTCAGATTCAGCAGTTATCTTACGAAAAGCAGCTTGCATTTAAAGAAGAAAAAGTCAGAGGTCATCTGGAACGTATTGGAGGATTCACAAACCTTTCAATGGAGCCGATTATCGGTATGGAAGATCCCTTTCATTATCGAAATAAAGCTCAGTTTCCTGTAGGAAAAAATAAAGAAGGCCGTATCATTACTGGCTTTTATGCCGGCCGTACTCATAGCATTATCGAAAACCGTGACTGTGCCCTGGGTATACCTGAGAACAGAGAAATTCTGGATCGGGTAGTCTCCCATATGGAAAAGCATCATATTGAGCCATATGATGAAGAATCAGGAAAAGGATTAGTACGCCATGTTTTTACCCGCTGCGGATATTATACAGGTCAGCTGATGGTGTGTATGATCATAAACGGAACATCAATTCCTCATCAGCAGGAATTGGTAGATTCCCTTCGGGAAATCAGAGGAATGACCAGCATTTCACTGAATATCAATAAAAAACGCAATAATGTGATACTTGGAGACCAGCTGAAGCTTCTCTGGGGCCAGGAATATATAACAGATAAAATAGGAGATATTTCCTATCAGATTTCTCCCCTTTCTTTTTATCAGGTAAACCCACAGCAGACCTGGAAGCTCTATTCCAAAGCACTGGAATATGCAGATCTTCATGGAGAGGAGACTGTCTGGGATCTTTACTGCGGTATTGGAACGATCTCTCTTTTTCTTGCTCAAAAAGCAAAGTATGTACGTGGCGTTGAGATTGTTCCGGCAGCTATTGAGGATGCCCGTCGCAATGCCGATCTGAACCATATTGAAAATACAGAATTTTTTGTAGGAAAAGCAGAGGAAATCCTTCCGGATTACTATGACAAATATGCACAGGAACATCCTGGTGAAACTGCAAGGGCAGACGTGATCGTTGTAGATCCTCCAAGAAAAGGCTGTGATGAAACTCTGCTTAATACCATCGTGGAAATGCAGCCGGAGAAAGTGGTGTATGTAAGCTGCGATTCGGCGACGCTGGCAAGAGATCTGAAATATTTATGTGAGAGAGGATATCAGGTGGAGAAGGTGTGCCCAGTGGATATGTTCCCTATGACAGTACATGTGGAGACGTGCGTTTTATTGTCCAAGCTAAAGTCAACACCGCAT
>Glacier_p2__coassemble_2218_pt1 | contig 10417 bp, 8 predicted proteins | sample Glacier_p2__metabat2_high_PE_014 | metagenome-assembled genome bin Glacier_p2 | reverse complement strand
GAATTTATCCGCCTCTGTTTTCAGCGTATGCACCGGAGATTTTCCGTAAAATCTGGAGGAGAAAACCACTTCTCCCTGATTTACATAAATTTCCACTGCCGAGGTATCCGCAAGGATCCTGATATCTTTCACCTGTTCTACACAGGCATTTCGGCTCCTGCGTCCTGCCCCGGCCTCCTCGTTCATTGTAAGAGTCAGAATCCCGTCTTTGTGCTCCAGTGTAAAGACATCTGTGAGAACCACCTTCACAGGTCCTTTTTCCAGCTGAAGCTCCAGATCAAAGGCGCCTTCTGTCTCCACTTCCCTGTCCTCCTGAGACAGTTTCTTTTCCCAGCGGCGGAGATTCATAAGCTCTTCTACAGGATACTGGTATATTTTTCCGTTCTGGTATTTCAGTTCTCTTGGAACCGTCAGACAGTGCTGCCAGCCTTCTTCCAGAGTACAGTTCTGATATTCCTCGTCCGCATCCGGCATTCCCATCCATCCAATAAGGATCCTTCTGCCTTTCTGATCCAGAAAAGTCTGAGGGGCATAAAAATCAAATCCCATATCCCACTCGCGAAAATTCTCCGTCTGAACCATTCCCTCCTGCATCACAAAATATCCGGAAAGATAAATGTTCTGATAACGGTACTTCTCCCGCCGGACACCCTGAGGGGACGCAGAAAGAATCGTCTCTCCGCCCAGTTCAAATACATCCGGGCATTCCCACATATATCCAAATGGCTTTTCTGTGGTCAGTTCTCCGTCAAATTCCCATTTTTTCAGATCTTCGGAACGATAAAACAACACCGCTCCCTGATCATTTTTCTTTCTTCCTCCAAGCACCATATGGTATTGATCCTTTTCTTTCCACACTTTTGGATCCCGGATATGGCAGGTATAGTCTTCCGGATACTGGGAGGCAGGGATTACTTCTTCCTTCACGCCGAAATGGATCCCGTCTGCACTCTCTACATGAAGTGTACTGGTGATGCGTCCATTATTGATATAGTCATAATCTCCGTCCAGCTTTACATTTCCGGTATAAAAAAGATGCATGGTATCATCCTCTGCCAGAGCAGAGCCGGAATAAACCCCGTGGCAGTCCATAGGGCTGTCCGGATAAAGGGGAACACCCTCATATCTCCAGCTGACAAGATCCTCGCTGGAATAATGTCCCCAGAATTTCAGCCCTCCCTTTACCTCAAAAGGAGAATACTGAAAGAACACATGATACCTTCCCTTATAATAACACAGTCCATTAGGATCGTTCAGCCAGCCGGCCGGAGGCATCAGATGGTGGGTCAGCCGGTGGGGAAAAAGATTCATCTCCGTAAATTTTGTTTCTTCAATCTTTCTGATCTCTTCTGCAAGAACCTTTGTCAGTGTACTCATTATTTTATCAGCTCCAGTACATGATCTTTGTGATTTACTTTACCTGTTTTCAGGACTTTTATATCCTGATATTCATCTGTATTTGTTACGATCAGAGGTGTTGTCACATCATAACCTTCCTCTTTGATCCTGTCCATATCAAAGGTGATCAGAAGCTGTCCTGCCTTTACATGATCGCCTTCACTTACATGAGTTTCATAATATTTTCCGCCAAGCTCTACTGTATTGACTCCAATGTGGATCAGAAGCTCCGCACCGTTGTCTGCTTTCAGCCCGATGGCATGTTTTGTATCAAAAACAGTTTCTACCACTCCATTACAAGGTGCTTTTACCTGACCCTTTTCTGGAATCACAGCAACTCCTTTTCCAAGGACTTCTGCTGCAAAGGTTTCATCCTTTACCTGATCCATAGGAATTGCTGTGCCTTCCAGAGGGCTGAAAAGAAGGGGGGATTCCGATTCACTGTCTGATTTTGTTATTGTTTCTGCTGTTTCTTTTTTCTGAACTTTTTCTTCATCTTTATATCCAAACATCCAGGTAAGTGCAAATGACACTCCCAGGGAAACTGCCATCATAAGAAGATAAGCAGCCGGCTGATTCAGGCAGAGCAGGATACCGAAAATTCCTGTCACACCGGTTCCTGTAGCGCCAAGTCCGGTAATGGAAGCAGCCAGTGCGCCGCAGGCGCCGCCGATACATGCAGTAATAAAAGGTTTACCAAAACGAAGATTGACGCCGAAGATCGCCGGCTCAGTAATACCCATGCAGGCGCTTAGTGCTGACGGAACTGCCATGGATTTGATCTTCTGATCTTTTGTCTTAAGAGCAACTGCAAGAGCTGCGCCGCCCTGTGCCAGGTTTGCCGCAGATGCCAGAGGAAGCCAGAAGGTCATTCCAAACTTAGCAATCTGTCCCAGATCAATGATGGTATACATATGATGGACGCCGGCTACTACAGTTGGCGCATAAAAAGCGCCCATGATAAAGCTTCCAATTCCGAAAGGCAGGGCGATCAGCCATTGTACGCCATCCAGAAGTCCGTTTTCAAGTGTTACAAATACCGGGCCGATAATAGAAAGTGTTAAATAACCTGTTACAAAAACACTGACAAGAGGTGTCACAAAAAGATCCAGCATCGCAGGAACTACTTTATGAAGCCGTTTCTCAATCTGGGCCAGCACCCATACAGCGATCACTACCGGAATCACGTGCCCCTGATAGCCTACCATATCAATAGAATAAAGCCCGAACCATACTTTCTGGGTGGCCTGTACTCCTTCTGTTGCAACGGTCCACGCATTCTGCAGATTGGGATGGATCATGATCATACCGATCACTGCTGCCAGATACGGATTGGCTCCAAAAACCTTACCTGCACTGTATGCAATAAGGATTGGCAGGAATGTATAGGCAGTGTTACTGAAAATCTGTGCAAATGTGTAAATGGATCCGCTTGTATTAATATCCAGGAATCCGTTATTTACCATGAAGTTCAGAGCCTCCATGATACCCATAAGGAAACCGCTGGCAACAATAGCCGGAATGATTGGAACAAAAATATCTCCCAGAGTTTTAATCAGTCTCTGGAAAGGATTTGCCTTTGACGCCGCCACCTTTTTCAGTTCTTCCTTGCTGCTTTCGGAAATCCCGGCGATCCTGATAAATTCATCATAAACCTTATTAACAACTCCTGTTCCCAGAATGATCTGCATCTGCCCCTGGGCAAAGAATACACCCTTTACTCCATCGATATTTTCTACCGCGTCCTTGTCTGCTTTGCTGTTGTCTGCGATCACAAGACGAAGACGTGTGGCACAGTGTGCTGCAGAAATAATATTGTCTTTTTTTCCTACATGATCGTAGATCTCCTGGGCTGTTTTTTTATAGTCCATAGCTTCCTCCTTTTCTCTTTCCCTTTATTATGTTATCGTTTCCATATAATATTTTCTTTAACTACTTGCTTTTATTTGTCATTATTTTTATCTATATGGAATCGTTCTCATATCTTGATTTTATTATATTCCTGTGTTTTTCAGTTGTAAAGACGGAAAATGTAATAAATATCTTTCCCTTATTTTGTATATATTAAACAAACTCCGCCTAAAAAGACCGGGTGAAATCAGATTTTGTTTTCTGGTTCCCCCCGGTCTTTCTTTACAGAGAATTTCTATGCGATTTTCTGAGAACGATTTCACATCCCATTTTTATTTCTTTTTTAATGCCGCTGTCCGATTCCATCAGATCTACAAGCATGGCTGCTGCCTCCATACCGCTTGTTTTATAAAAAAAATGTACAGTTGTCAGCTTAGGGTCAATAATCTTTCCTGGCGTACCGTCTCCGATTCCTACCACCTGCACATCCTCCGGTATCCGCAGCCCTTTTTCTTTCACATACGTCATTGCCCCTACTGCCATGGTATCTGTGGCACACATCAAAGAATCTACAGCCGGATCCCTTTCAAAAATTCTTTCTGCACATTCATATCCGGATTCCATGGTAAAAGTTCCTGTTTCCATCATTTCCGGAGCTATGGACAGCCTGTATTTTTTCAACGCATCCTCAAACCCTTTTCTGCGTCTTGCGCCAACCGCTTCATCCTTTTCTGTGACTCCGATGTATGCAGGATTTTTTCCATGCTCCAGAAGCTTGTCTGCAATCGTATAGGCTGCCTGATAATCGTCCTGATATACACAAGGATATCCATCCAGCTTCTGTCCCAGAATCACGATCGGAACTTTATATTCTTTCAGCATCTGCTTATGCTTTCTGGTAAACATCGTAGCAATAAATACCACTCCATCCACCTGATTATCCCGAAAAAGAGAAAGAGACTTTAATTCTTCTTCAATATCATTATTAGTATTTGCCAGTATGATCTGATATCCTTTTTTTGTCAGTACATCGCTGATGCCTGCCACTTCGCGGCTGATGGTGTCTGAGTTGATCTTCGGAAGAACCACTCCCACCAGTTTTGTTTTTTTGGTCCGGAGCATCTGCGCCTGAGCAGAGGGCTGATACCCTGTCTCCTGAATCACCTTCCGGATTTTTTCTTTTTTCTCTTCACTTACATATCCGTCATTTAAATATCTGGATACCGTTGTTCTGGAAACACCGGCCAGTCTGGCAATCTCGTTAATATTCATAAAGGAGCCCCCCTTGTCTTCTGTGTCTATCTTACCAAATCGTTCTTCTGTTTACCAGTCTTTCTCCAGTATATTGCCAATCTTCTCCGCCAAAATAATTTTGTTCAGTAAATTTTCATACCTCTATAAATTTTGAATATCAAACTATTTATTAAAATTTTATGAAATCCCTTTACAACCATGAATTTTTAGTATATAGTTATCATACATCTTATATGTAGTATTTATTACTACGTATAGCCAACATCTATGTTTAGACTAAATTCAGGAGGCGATTCTAATGAAACTGAAACTAAAAGACCCATGGAGCGCGATTACACATGGTATTGCCGTACTTCTGGCCTGTGCCGGAGCTGCTCCCCTTCTTATAAAAGCTGCCCGTGCAGAAGATACTCTTCATATTACTGCACTTGCAGTATTTATTCTGACAATGATCCTTTTATATACAGCCAGTACTATTTATCATTCTGTAGATTCTACGGAAAAAGTCAACCGTAGACTGCGTAAAATCGATCACATGATGATCTTTATCATGATTGCTGGAAGCTACACTCCGGTATGTCTCATTGCCCTTCATAACAGAGTCGGTTATATTCTTTGCGGACTTGTATGGACGATTGCCATAGCCGGCATTCTGCTGAAAGGCTTCTGGATCAACTGTCCAAAGTGGCTTTCCTCCGTATTGTATATCGGAATGGGTTGGCTCTGTGTACTTGCCTTTGTACCCATCTTTCATTCTCTTCCCAGAGCAGGCTTTAACTGGCTTCTGGCAGGCGGCATTATCTATACCATCGGCGGAATCATTTACGGACTGAAGCTTCCTATCTTTAACGCAAAGCACAAAAGCTTCGGTTCCCATGAAATTTTTCATGTATTCATTATGCTTGGAAGCGCCTGTCACTTTATCGTCATGTATTTCTTTATCTCAAACATGCCTTTATAAAAAACTTCCCCCTTGCCTTTCATATTTGTTTCCTGAAGGGTAAGGGGATTTTTGTTTTAAAATTCCATTAATCTGTCTTTCTGTTTCCGGGTCAGCTTTTTAATCTGGCACTCTCTTTTCATAGCCTCCTCTTTCGTGGCAAAGCCCTCATAATAGGCAAGTGTTACCGGACGCTTCGCCCTGGTATATTTCGCTCCGCTTTTGTCCCCGTTATGGGCTTTCAGACGCTTTTCAAGGCAGTTTGTCCACCCGGTATAAAGACTTCCGTCTACACATCGAACCATATAAGTATAATTCATCTTCTGCTCCTTTTATGTAAAGGACAACTGCCCTTCATTAAAGCAGCCATCCCTGTATTACATTTCTTTACATCTATGATCAAGCAGCCGGTATATTATTGTGCATCACTTATTCCCTAAACCATTTCTCGCAAAAAAGATATTGCGGGAATACAGAAAAAGCAGGTAGGAGAACTGCCGACTGCGGATTTTTATTCCCACCTGCTTTTATTATACGTTGTTTTTTATTTTTTGTGAATCTCTGTTCTCTGTTTATTCCGGAAGATAAGCAATGGGATCCACAGGCTCCCCGTCTTTTTTCATAGCAAAATAAAGATTACTGCCCTCTTCACTGTAATATTTGGTAGGGGATGCAATATAGCCGATCACAGCGCCTTTTTCTATTGTCTGCCCCTCTTCCACTGCCAGATCTTTCAGCTGTCCGTAAACAGCCTGATAGCCGCTTCCAAGCTCCATGGTAACTGTCGTTCCGGTCTGTACGTTTTCCTCGATGGAATAAACCGTTCCCGGCACAGATGCCAGAACCGGAGCGCCTTCCACCGCCTGAACTGCAATAGCAGGATTTAGTTTATACTGGTCAAGTGTAGGAAAATATACCGTCTGATCCATGTTATAATCCAGCAGAATATTTCCGTTTACCGGCCATTCCATCTGTGTCTCCTCGGAAAAGTTCAGAGAAGGAGCTGCTGCAGCGCCTGCTGCCGTTTCTGTATCCTGCTGCACTTCCTGCATATTTTCTTCTGTAATCCGGGTCTGATCATCCGGTAACTCTTCTGTATCTGTACTTTGTTCCTCTTCTTTGTTTGTTCCTGTATTTTCTTTCTCTTCCAGGATATTTCCTCCTGCATTCTCCATATCCGCTTCTACATGACTGGTGTCCGCATCCACTGAAAATTCTTCTTCCGCATCTTCTGATCTGCCTTCTTCCATACTGACCAGTTCTTTTTCTTCCCGGACATTTTTTTCCGGCTTTGATGTACCAAACTGATAAACTCCGATTCCTGCGGCAGCAATCACTGCCAGAAGAGCTGCATTTACGGTATACTTTGCAATTCTGTTTTTTGTCATATTCCTTTCACCTCTGCTTATAATCATTTCTGTATTTATAGAGTGTCCAGAATATGTAAGTCTATACACAGAATCCCTGCTTTCTGTCAATATTTTACCAGAAGCTCTCAGCTATCCTTCATAAACAGCCAGTTCCATACCTGGAAAATATGTTTCCAGGATTTCCTTCCAGTTACTTCCTTTTTTTGCCATTTCATTTCCTCCATTCTGAGAAAATCCCAGCCCATGTCCTCTTCCTTTACACAAAAATCGAATCTGTTCTCCTATTTTCTGAATAGAAAAATTGGTCGAAGTAAGTGACATCCCTCTTGCAAACGACTCTCCTTCAAGAAGATTTCCGTCTGCAGAAAGGCTTTTTATATAGCCGGATGACTCTCTTTCTCTAATATTTAAACTGGAAGGCATCTGCTGCAAAGGAATATATGTACTGTTCAGATAAAAGGGAGATTCCTTATCTACGCTGCTGTCTACTGACTTTAAATAAGCATACTGCTCATTATGAAAGGCCTCTCTCCCGTCTCTTGTTACTCCCCCGCTGATCTCATGGTAAGGAACCAAACTCAATTTTCCATTTGCAGTCAGCACCTGCCCTTCTGTTTCTTCTGCTGCCTTTTCATATACAGAATCCGGTATTTTCCACAAATTTTTTTCATTCCCTGTTTCCTGAAGAGCCTGTAAAAAATTTGTCTCTTCTATTTTCCGAAAAAAATTTGTTCTTGCAATTACAGCCTGTGCCTTTATTGCTTCTCTCTGATATTCTTCCGGAATCTGTCTGGATACCAGTACCGGAATGAACATTTCCGGATCAGGGCTGCGATTGAGAATAGCCGCTTCAATTCCGTTAATTGCCATAGTCAGCAGATACGGAACAAAAAACAGGGACAGCAAAACCGAATACCGAAAAGTCTCCTTCTTTTTCATAATATTTTGTCCTTATGTATTTTTCTTAATATATGTCATTTTCTGCTGTTTTATAATCAATATTTTTTGATAATGAATATGAAGCAATACGTCAGCCTGAAAACCTCCAGAAACAGAAAAACTCCTGCCCAGCTTATAAAAAACCGGACAGGAGCAAGCCTGTTATTATTCTGGATCATCAGCCAAAAGAGCTTCCGTCTCCAATCTCCTTCAGAATCACAGTTCCGGATGGAGATTTGTTTTTGTGCGGTTCTCTGTTTCTGTCTCCCGGTCCCTGATTCCATGGCATCACTTTCTTTAACAGAAGACGATAACCGCTTCCATAACTAAATACGCCTTTATTTCTTATTTCTATTGTTTTCTGGCTTTTCACCCCTGAATTATGATTCTGCTTTATAAGAGTGTTCTCTCCACATACCATTTCTTTTTTATTTCCGCCAAACAATCTGACTCCAAAACAGATTACAGCAGCGACTATCACACGGAAAAACTCTTTTAATCCTCTCATAAAGATCCTCCCTATTTTTCTGCCTGTCCCACCGGGCTGCGCCTTCCCGGCAATGTTTCAGGTACTATAACTCTATGCAGGACATTTAGAAAAATAGAACCAGAAAATTTAATTTTCAGAAGCCAGCTGCTCTTCAAATACTTTTAATTCTTTTTTATATTCTTTTAAATCTGCATTTAATAATTCTGCAGTTTTCTCAGAGCACTGATTTCGTGGAAGATCCGGATAATTTTCTGTGAGATAATCTCCAAGATATTTTGTAGCTTTCTGCGCGCCTACCGGATTCAGATGATGTGGATCATAAAAATCTTTTTCCCAGTCGATATTTATTTCTTCCAGCAGCTCTTCCAGATTAAAATCAATATAATCCGCTCCACATTCTTCGGTCAGTTTTTTCGCAGTTAAATACCGACCATATGTCCAGCGGTCATCCGGCATATTCACCACAATAACCTTTGATCCCTGGGATTCACAGTATTCAATAATATCCTTGTAAAAAGACCAGGAGTCTTCATTCTCTTTCTCCGGCTCTACATTTTTATCTACATGATCTCTTGCATCAATCTTCTCTGCCCGATAAACCGGATACTGACCTCTCATAATATCATGGCGGTATTGCAGATTATACAGATCTGTCCAGCGAAGCTCTTTCCACCTGTCGTGATAACGGAGCAGCGGAAATATATAATCAACCATATGTTGAGAATCACTTCTCTTCACTATTTCAGAAATCGCTTTCAATTTATCCAACGAAAATCTTTTAAAATCCATGCCTCTACGCAGATAAGGCTCATAAGCATTATAATTATATTCGAGAAAAAGACTTGTAATTCCCATGACCACTACCTTGGGCTTCTGATATCGGTAGGCATCTTTAATATTCAGCCAGGTCACCGGAGGCGCCTGAACCGTACTTGCACGGGTGTGAGCTACAATTCCATAATCCTCCCACAATTCTAATGGTGAAAATCCCACCAAAAGCGTACTGCTTCCGGCGATCAGCACATCTACAGTATTTTTTTCTGTTTCATAAAAGGTTCTGTTCTGGTCTGTATCCTGTATATAATACGGGATAAACAATTTTCCAAGGAATATAAGAATCATCATAAAAGCAATTATGACGATCGTACATCGAACCGGAACCCATCTGTTCTTTTTTTCTTTACACATATCCCTAATTCATCTTTTCTCTTAATTCATTCATGTTGATTTTTCCATTAAAGTTCAAAGGCATATTTTCCAAATAGCAGAACTTCCTGGGTATCATAAAGTTAGGCAGACGTTCCTTTAAGTGTCTGGCAATTTCTCTGGAAGAAATTTCTTCACCTGTGTAAAACAGCCAGATCTGTTGTTTCTCTTTCTTATACAGACACACAGCCTCACGGATCTCCGGCATAAGAATCGCGGCCGCCTGTATTTCGCCCAGCTCTACTCTATGCCCCATATGTTTTATCTGATCATCTTTTCTTCCGCAGAAAATCAGTTGTCCCTGTTCATTAATCCTGCCAAGGTCACCAGTCTTATATACGATCTCATCATAAATAGGATTCAGAGGATTTTTTACAAATACTTCTCTTGTTTTTTCTGGATTTCTATAATATCCCAAAGCCAGCGAAGTACCCTGCACATAAATCTCTCCCACTTCCCCGGAAGCTGCCTCTCTTCCGTCTTCTGTAATAAGAAGAATATTTGTATTGCGGAATGGCTGTCCAATAGGAAGATTCTCTTCTTCCGTTACTAAATGATCTACCTCATACCAGGTACAGCTTGCAGTAATTTCTGTAGGACCATAATGATTCACAAAAACAGCTTCTGGAAGATTCTCCTGCCATATTCTGAGATGTTTACAGGACATTACAGAACCTGTAAAAAACACTTTTCTCACAAATTCAGGTCGTATTTCCTCAAATGTCCCCAATTCCGAGCATAAAGTCAGAGCACCTGTTACCCAGCATATGGTTGTTACTTTATTTTCATTCAGATACTGAAACAGACGGACCGGCATTGAAAAATATTTTTTAGGAATAAGAACTGTTGACGCTCCTGTTTTCAGTGGAAGGTAAAGATCCCTCAGCGCTGCTACATAATCCAGAGGAGACTGGTTTCCAAAAATCTCCTCTTCACCAATGTCAAAAGTTTCAGAAAAAGCTTCTATAT
>Glacier_p2__coassemble_2124_pt1 | contig 11094 bp, 10 predicted proteins | sample Glacier_p2__metabat2_high_PE_014 | metagenome-assembled genome bin Glacier_p2 | reverse complement strand
TGTGAACGGAGATAAAAGCAACAGAAAAAGTAAAAAGGAGTTCAAGTGAGCAGAAAAAAAGTCTGGGAAAAGAAAAAAAAGTTTTCGAAAGGTGATCATAAAGTAAAGAAAAAAAATATTAAAAGTCTGGAAAAGATGGGAGTTATAAAAGAGGGAGTCTTCATTGGAAATCCCAGAGGTTTCGGATTTGTGGAGACTGGTGAAGATGAAGAGGACATCTTTATTCCTGCAGATTCAGTGAACACGGCTCTTCATCAGGATAAGGTCCAGGTTTTGCTGAAAAAAGAGCAGAAGTCCGGAAAGCGAAGAGAAGGAGTTATACTGAAGATTTTGGAACGAGGTACTGCGGAAGTGGTAGGTACGTTCCAGCGGGAAGGAGACTATGGATTTGTTGTCTGCGATAATCAGAAGCTTTCCAGGGATATTTATATTTCTGCCAGAAATTCCCATGGTGTCCGTGATGGAGAAAAGGTAGTCGCCCAGATCATAGATTATGGAACAGAACGTCGTAAGCCGGAAGGAAAGATCACGGAAGTTCTTGGTAACATCCATGCGCCGGGAACAGATATTTTGGCGATCGTAAAGAGTCTTAACATTCCGTCGGAATTTCCGGTTCGTGTGATGAATCAGGCAATGCGCGTTCCGGATCATGTGCTGGATGCTGACTGGGACGGCAGAGAGGATTTTACGGGGCTTATGACAGTTACTATCGACGGAGAAGATGCAAAGGATCTGGATGATGCGGTTTCTCTTACAAAAGAAGGGAATATTTATCATCTGGGAGTTCATATTGCAGATGTGAGCAATTATGTTCAGGGTGGAAGCGCCCTTGATAAAGAAGCATTAAAAAGAGGAACCAGCGTGTATCTGGCAGACCGAGTGATTCCCATGCTTCCAGAACGTCTTTCCAATGGGATATGTTCTCTGAATCAGGGGGTGGACCGTCTTGCTCTCAGCTGTCTGATGGATATTGACGGGCAGGGAAATATTGTGGCTCATAAGATCACAGAAAGTGTGATCAGAGTAGACAGACGCATGAGTTATGAACAGGTCCGCAGTATCCTGGAGGATGGAGAGACAGAGACCAGCAGAGAATACCGGGAATTTGTCCCCATGTTCTTTCTGATGAGAGAACTGTCTCAGCTGCTGCGCAGCAGAAGGCATCACAGAGGGTCTATTGATTTTGAGTTTCCTGAAAGTAAAATCATTCTTAACGGTGCAGGACGTGCGATCGATGTACGTCCCTATGAAGCTAACTGTGCTACGGAAATTATTGAAGATTTTATGCTGATGGCAAATGAGACGGTTGCCAGAGAGTACTGCAAGGGGGAATACCCTTTTGTATACAGAACGCATGAAAATCCAGATCCGGAAAAGGTAGAAGAGCTTCTGACGCTTCTTCATCATCAGGAAATCCAGGTACGGAAATCCCGGGAGGAGATCACACCGAAGGAAATCCAGGAAATTCTGGAAAGTATCCAGGGACTTCCAAATGAGACAATGATCAGCCGCCTGACGCTGAGAACAATGAAGCAGGCAAAATATACAACAGAATGCAGCGGGCATTTCGGGCTGGCGGCCAGATATTACTGCCATTTTACTTCGCCGATCAGGAGATATCCGGATCTGCAGATTCACAGGATCATCAGAGACAACCTTCGAGGCAGACTTCAGAGAGAGGGAAAAACAGAACATTACAGAGAGATTTTGGAGGAAGTGGCTCGTCAGTCCAGTGTTTGTGAAAGACGGGCACAGGAGGCAGAAAGAGAATCTGATAAACTGAAAAAGGCAGAGTATATGTCGTATCATCTGGGAGAAGAATTTGACGGGATTATTTCTGGTGTTACAGGATATGGACTATATGTAGAACTTTCCAATACAGTGGAAGGTCTGGTCCATGTAACCAGCCTCAGAGATGATTATTATGAGTTTGACCAGGAGGCCTATGAACTGAGGGGCCAGCTGACGAAAAAAAATTATCATCTGGGACAGAAGGTCCGTGTTCGTGTGGCAGATGCAGATGCCATGAAACGGACAGTAGATTTTACTCTTGCAGAAGAGTAAGGAGGAAATGAAAATGGCAAAGAAACAGGGGATCGGGCTGATCGCAAACAATAAAAAAGCATTTCATGATTATTTTATAGAGGATACTTATGAGGCTGGGATCGCGCTTGCGGGAACGGAGGTAAAATCTCTTCGCAGCGGAAAATGCAGTATTAAGGAATCTTTTATCAGAGTGGAACGGGGAGAAGTATATATTTATGGGATGCATATCAGCCCATATGAAAAAGGAAACATATTCAACAAGGATCCTCTTCGCGTGAGAAAACTTCTTCTCCACAGATATGAGATCAATAAGATTGAGGGAAAACTGAAAGAAAAGGGGCTTACCCTTGTTCCGTTAAAAGTTTATTTTAAGGACAGTCTTGTTAAGGTGGAAATCGGCATGGCACGAGGAAAGAAGCTTTATGACAAGCGTCAGGACATTGCCAAAAAAGATCAGAGAAGGGAAGCTGAGAGAGATTTTAAAGTGAAAAATCTTTTCTGATCCCATGAAAAAACTGTTGCTGTAAACGGAATGAATATTAACGAAAAGTCTTAAAATTGTATGAACTTATCGGACATTTAGTTGACAAGAAAGAGATACTAAGTATAATTAAAGTAATGAAACTATGATTTAATATTCCATTATTATGAATGGGAGGCTATTATATGAAAAAAAAATATCTTGTAGCAGTAGGTCTTCTAGTACTTGCAGCAGCCACAGGATGTGGAAAATCAAAGAATGAAGAGGTTCAGAAGCCGGCACAGGTAACGCCTACGGCAACTCCTGCAGTAACTCAGTCTGCGGACCTTGTAGATATGGAAGTGGTGGAAGAAGAAAACGTTATGGGTGAAAAAACTTCCACAGCATCCAAAGTCACCATTGTTAATCGAACCGGTTCTGAGGTAGGAGCTATTTATATCCGTCAGCATGTATCGGATGATGGAGACGATGATGAATGGGGTGAAGATCTGGTTGATGGTCAGTTTACCCTGAAAAACGGAGAGGAGGCAGTTTACTACTATAAAAAGCCGTCCTCCGCAGGAATCACCTATGATATCCGCATTACCTATACAGAAGAGGATAAAAATGAATGCTTTTTCCGTGACCTGCCTCTGGCATCTATTCGCCAGATTACCCTGCGTATGAGCGGAACAGGAGAGGAAAGCATTCCTTATGCCACTTATATGACAACTACCGGTAAGAAGGAAGTTTCTACTCTTGAGGATGTGAAGAGAAGATTAGGGCTGACAGAAGACGAAGATGATACGGACGATGAAGACGAAAATGAAACTCCGGCTCCTACTTCAGCTCCAAATCCTACTGCAGCACCAGAACCGACCCAGGCGCCGGATAGTGGAGATGATTCCGATAATACGCAGCCTACAGATGATACGATAGATACGGCAACAGGCTATATTGGTCAGTCTATGGATGATCTGATCGGAGCAATCGGATCTCCGCAGTATGATGAATATGAAGAGGAGCCTGATACAGGAAAAACAGGATATCATTATTATCCTAACTTTACGGTATCCACTACAGTAGATGAGAATGGCAATGAGATTGTTACCGGTATCTGGTAAACTCTCTCTTATGATGTAAGAACGAAAGGGAAAAGGTAAAGGATATGAAACGTATTTTGTTAAAGTTAAGCGGAGAAGCTCTTGCAGGAGCTAAAAAGACCGGATTTGATGAAGAGACTGTTATCGCAGTGGCAAAGCAGATTCGTACTATTGCTGAAGAAGGTACCCAGACCGGTATTGTTATTGGAGGAGGAAATTTCTGGAGAGGTCGTACCAGTGAGACTATCGACCGCAACAAGGCGGATCAGATCGGTATGCTTGCTACAGTGATGAACTGCATTTACGTATCAGATATCTGCAGATACCTGGGGCTTGAAACAGAAATCTTTACTCCGTTTGTATGCGGAGCATTTACAAAGCTTTATTCCAAGGATGCCGTAGAGGAGGCGTTTAAAGCTGGTAAGATTCTGTTTTTTGCCGGTGGTACAGGTCATCCGTATTTCTCTACAGATACAGCGACTGTACTGAGGGCTGTAGAAATCGAGGCAGAAGCTATCCTTCTTGCCAAGGCAGTAGATGGAATCTATGACAGTGATCCGAAGCTGAATCCGGAAGCGGTAAAATATGATGAAATTTCGATTGAGGAGGTCGTTGACAAGAAACTTGCAGCGATGGACCTTACAGCATCTATTATGTGTCTGGAACAGAAAATGCCGATGCTGGTTTTCGGACTGGAGGAAGAGAACAGCATTGTAAATGCAGTTCATGGTAAATTTACAGGAACAAAAGTGACGGTTTAAATGCCGCATATAAAAGCAGCAGAGCTGCAATAAAAACACGGAGAGGGAGATTATAAAAAATGGATGAAAGAGTTCAGAAGTATGACAGCAAAATGACAAAAACTTTAAGCGGATTTGAGGCGGAGCTTTCTACTATCCGCGCAGGACGTGCGAATCCACACATTCTTGATAAGATTACCGTAGATTATTACGGCAGTCCGACACCGCTTCAGCAGGTAGCGAATGTCACTGTACCGGAAGCACGTATGATTCAGATCCAGCCATGGGAATCCAGTATCATTAAAGATATTGAAAAGGCGATCATGGTATCTGATCTGGGACTGAATCCAAGCAATGATGGAAAAATCATTCGCCTTGTTCTTCCGGAACTGACAGAAGAACGTCGTAAAGAGCTTGTGAAAGATGTAAAGAAAAAGGGCGAAGCAGCAAAGGTTGCTGTGCGTAATGTCCGCAGAGATGCAAATGATGCATTTAAGAAACTTACTAAACAGGATGTATCTGAGGATGAAGTGAAAGATCTGGAAGATCAGGTTCAGAAACTGACAGACAAATACATCAAGGATATTGAGGCAGCAGTAGACAAAAAATCAAAAGAGATCCTTACTGTGTAATCAGTAGGAATGAAGAAGGAGAGCTGTAAAAAATAGCTCTCCTTCTTGCCATAACATCAGAATACATAAGATTTAAAGACTGTATGCAGAGAGGTGCAGAAATGAAAATACCAAATCATATTGCCATCATTCTGGATGGAAATGGGAGATGGGCTAAGGCAAAAGGCATGCCAAGAGGTTATGGGCATGTAAAGGGCTGTGCAAATCTTGAAACTATCTGTGAAGATATCAAAGACCTTGGAGTGAAATATCTGACTGTTTATGCTTTTTCTACAGAAAACTGGAAACGGTCAAAAGAGGAAGTGGATGGGCTGATGAAGCTGTTCCGCAATTACCTGAAGAAATGCAAGAAAATTTCGGAAAAAAATAAAATGCGTGTAAAGGTTATTGGTGATATTTCCGCTTTTGATAAAGATATACAGGACAGCGTCACAGAACTTGAAGAGTTTTCGAAGGATTATGATGAATTGTTTTTCCAGATTGCATTAAACTACGGAAGCCGGGATGAGATCGTCCGGGGAGTACGTAGACTTGCAAGGGATGCAGCGGATGGAAAGCTTGTACCGGAGGAAATCAATGAAAAAGTATTTGAAAGCTATCTGGATACGGCAGGGATACCGGATCCGGATCTTATGATACGAACCAGCGGAGAACAGAGGTTATCCAACTATCTTTTGTGGCAGCTTGCATATACGGAGTTTTACTTTACTGATGTTGCATGGCCTGATTTTCATAAGCCAGAGCTTTTGCAGGCTATTGAGAAATATAATGAAAGAGACCGCAGATATGGCGGTGTGAAGGAGGCATAGGCAATGTTTAAAACAAGACTGTTAAGCGGGATCCTTCTGGTCATTATTGCTTTTGTAACAATTATGTCAGGAGATTATGTGCTTCTGCTTACGCTGCTGGCTGTTTCTCTTATTGGAATGCGTGAATTGTACAGTGCTATGGGCGTTCATAAAAAAGGAACAGATCTTCTGGAGCTTGCAGGGTATCTGGGGGCAGTTATGTATTATGGAATGATATTTCTTGATTTTGAGAAATATGGAATGATGGCTGTGATCCTTTCTCTGGTGCTTCTGATGTTTGTCTATGTGTTTTTATATCCCAAATATCATGCAGATGAAATTATGTCAGCTTTTTTTGGTTTGGTGTATGTGGCAGTGATGCTTTCCTTTATTCTTCTCACCCGAAATCTGGAAAACGGAAAGATCCTTGTATGGCTGATCTTCTTTTGCTCCTGGGGTTGTGATACCTGTGCTTACTGTGTGGGAATGCTTATTGGAAAACATAAGATGGCTCCTGTATTAAGTCCGAAAAAATCTGTTGAAGGTGCAGTCGGAGGCGTTGTCGGTGCAGCGGCACTGGGCGCGATCTATGCGGCGGCGACGCACGCCCCGGCTTTGGAATATGCTGTGATCTGTGCAGTGGGTGCATTGATTTCTATGGTAGGGGATCTGGCAGCTTCTGCCATTAAGAGAAATAAAGGGATTAAAGATTATGGAAAACTGATCCCCGGACATGGCGGTATCCTGGATCGTTTTGACAGCGTGATTTTTACTGCTCCAGTTATTTATTATCTGTCAAAAATCATTCTGGGATTATAGCATATATATTTTCTGAAGAAGTATATAAGGAGTTAAAGTAATATGAAAAAAATTGCGATTTTGGGTTCTACAGGATCTATTGGAACTCAGACACTGGATGTGGTTCGTGCGAATGGCGATATTCAGGTAATGGGAATCAGCGCCGGACGCAATATAAAGAAACTGGAGGAACAGGCAAGAGAATTTTCTCCTAAACTTGTTGCTGTGTGGGATGAAAAAGCTGCAGAGGATCTGAAAGTAAGGCTTCATGATACAGATATCAAAATTGTGTCAGGGATGGAAGGGCTTCTGGAACTGGCTTCTATGGAGGAAGTGGAAATCCTGGTTACTGCTATTGTCGGTATGCTGGGAATACGTCCTACGATCCAGGCAATCCGTTCAGGGAAAGATATTGCACTTGCAAATAAAGAAACACTTGTAACAGCAGGTCATCTGATCATGCCTATGGCAGAAAAATACGGGGTAAAGATATTGCCGGTTGACAGTGAACACAGTGCTGTTTTTCAGGCTTTAAACGGAGAATCAAGGAAAGAGATCCATAAGCTTCTGATCACCGCTTCAGGAGGACCGTTTAGAGGAAGAAAGCGTGCAGACCTGGAAAAGGTAACTCTTGCTGATACACTGAAGCATCCAAACTGGGTGATGGGACAGAAAATCACGGTGGATTCGGCAACTCTAGTTAATAAAGGGCTGGAGGTAATGGAAGCAAAATGGCTTTTTGATGTAGAACTGGATCAGATCCAGGTGGTAGTCCAGCCTCAAAGTGTGATACATTCCATGGTGGAGTTTGAGGACGGAGGGATTATGGCCCAGCTTGGCACTCCGGATATGCGGCTTCCTATCCAGTATGCCCTTTACTATCCTCATAGAAGATATCTGGATGGGGATCGTCTTGACTTTGCGAAGCTTGGACAGATTACATTTGAAGAACCGGATATGGAAACTTTTCTGGGTCTCCCCATGGCAATCCAGGCGGCCAGAGAGGGAGGAAGTATGCCGACTGTGTTTAATGCGGCAAATGAACTTGCAGTGCGTAAATTCCTTCATGAGGAGATTGGTTTTCTGGATATTTATGATATTATCGGGCAGTCTATGGAAAGACATAAAAAGCAGGAGTCCCCTGATCTGGACGAAATTCTTGCAGTAGAAAACGAGACATATCAGTGGATTGAAAGCAGGTGGTAAATTGAAGATTCTGATTGCCGTAATTATATTTAGTGCGATCATCATCATACATGAGCTGGGACATTTTCTCCTTGCAAAGAAAAACGGGATTGTAGTAACTGAGTTTTCCCTGGGTATGGGACCAAGATTGTTCAGTACCCAAAAAGGGGAAACAAGATATTCAGTGAAGCTGTTTCCGATTGGTGGATCCTGCGCTATGCTTGGGGAGGATACCGGGGAGGAGCTTCCCGGAACCTTTAATTCGGCTCCTGTATGGGGACGTATTTCTGTGGTAGCAGCAGGGCCGGTATTTAATTTTATTCTGGCGTTTATTCTTTCTGTGGTAATTACTGCGTTTGTAGGATATGATCCGGCAGAAATCATGGAAGTAGAAGGAGGATCCCCGGCAGCGGAGGCTGGCCTCCGGAAAGGAGATATCATCACAGAATATGACGGGTATCATATTGATGTTGCCCGTGATCTGTATGTATATTCTTTTTTAAATGAACTGCAGGAAAAACCGGTGACCCTGAAGGTAAAACGGAACGGCGAAGAAAGAACAGTGACTTTTACTCCGGATGTTTCTGTCAGATACCTTTTGGGATTTAATCGTGTGGGAACAGATTCTATGGAGGTGGATTCCCTGATCGAGGGTATGCCCTTAGAGGCGGCAGGAGTACAGGCGGGAGATGTGATCACTTCTATCAATGGAACTCCGATTCCGGATGGAACAGCATACGAGGCTTATATTGCAGAGAATCCTTTGGGAAATGAACCGGTGGATATCACTTATAACCGCGACGGTCTGGAATATGATGCAACAGTGACTCCGAAAGAATATCGGACTCCAAAGCCTGGATTTTCTTATAATATGGGATATATAAAGACGAATGGTTTTCAGGTTCTGAAATATGCGGCTCTGGATGTGAAGTATATGATCCGTACTACCCTGCTGAGTCTTAAAGAACTGGTTACAGGAGGACTCGGGGTTCAGGATCTAAGCGGTCCGGTAGGTGTGGTAGATGCTATTGGCACCACTTATGAGCAGAGCAAAGAGGAAGGTGCTTTGATGCTGTGGATGAATATGCTGAATATGGCAGTCCTTCTTTCTGCCAATCTGGGTGTAATGAATCTTCTTCCTCTTCCGGCGCTTGATGGAGGCCGTCTGGTATTTTTACTGATCGAAGCTGTTCGTAAAAAGCCTGTGAACCGTGAAGTGGAGGGCATGGTCCATTTTGCCGGACTGATGCTCCTGATGGCATTGATGGTGTTTGTAATGTACAATGATTTCTTGAAAATATTCTGAGGGAGAAATGTGAAAAAGTCATACCGTATCCGTGTGGCTGCTGTATTTCTGACAGCTCTGGTGCTCTTATGCAGCACCGGAGCTTTATGCATTTATAAAAAGGAAAAAACACAGCAGCGTATAAAAGAAGAACAACAGATTGAAAGAGAGAAAAAGGAAGCGCAGAAAAAGGAAGAAGAGCAGAAGCAGCGGCAGGAAAAAGCTGAAAAGGAACGCCTGAAACAGGAATATGAGAAAAAACTACAGGCGCAGAGGGAGGCAGAAGAAAAGGCTAAGGCAGATGCCAGTATGAATATGATAGAGTCTCTTCTGAGGAAACTTTATGATCCTTCTGCAGATTCAGTTGCCATGAATACTGCTAAAAATGCAAAAATATTCCAGGATGCCCAGAATGAAATGTGGAAACTTCCAGAGAAGTATTCAGATGAGCTTTCGGAATATCAGAAGATTGTCAGTCGGATTTCGGAGGAATGGGATTACAAAAATGATGAATATCATTATGAGACCAGTACTTTAAAGGTTTCTGTAGAACAAAAGGATACCGGTTATACCAGATACTGGATCTGTCATGTGGAGACTTTCAGTACGCAGCAGTTATGTTCGGCACTCTGTGGAGGAACCTACGGGAATCCGAGACGTACCGTTTCTGAAGAACTGGCTGATCATAACGGTGTGATAGGTGTGAATGGAAGTGCTTTTTCCTATGGAAGCGGGATTCCGGCTCCGGGAAAGACTATGATCAAAAATGGAAAAGTTTATAATGATGTTTATTCCAATGGGAATATTTTTTGTGTTACCCAGGATGGAGGGATGTTTACCGCTGCGGCAGGTATGACCACCGAAGATATGCTGAACCGTGGAGTTAGAGATACATATTGTTTTGGACCTACTTTAGTGGAAAATGGAAAGGCAGTAGAAATTTCCGGTCAGTTCCGCCAGACTGCGCGGTATCAGCGGACGGCAGTAGGAATGGTCAGCCCGGGAGATTATTATCTGGTAGCAGTTGATGGAAAAGGTGCAGGAGGATCCCAGGGAATGACATACCAGGAGCTTCAGAAGGTGTTTACAGATCTTGGATGCGAGTATGCTTATCATCTGGATGGAGGAGGGTCTACAACGCTTGTGTTTAAGGGGCGTGTGCTGAATATGCTTACCGATGGAGGAAAGGAACGTCCCTGCGGAGATATACTGTATTTTATTGATGTGGGAGATGGGGGAGAAGGAGACGGCATCATAATTCATGAAAACGAGGCCATGATCCGCCCGTCGGGCAGAAATACCAGTTCCAGTTTTCAGTAAAATGATAGAGAGATTTTTTGCCGGAGATTTGTATAATAAAAGGATTTTGGGCATACAATTCTGTAAAAATGTTTTGGGGTAAATGGAATGGTTCAGATATATCCATACAGGAATGAACGTAAGGTCAGAATGCAGCAGGAACAGACGGATCAGGGAAAACTGCAGGTTACAGTTCTTACGGAAGACGGAACCCGGCCGGTAGAAAACGCAATGGTGAGAATTTCCTATACAGGAGTACCGGATAGTGTTCTGGAGGAGGTAAGAACAGATTCTTCCGGTCAGACTCCGATTCTGGATCTGAAGACTCCTCCTCTGGAATACAGTATGGAGCCATCAGAACAGCAGCCTTATGCGGAATATACAGTTCAAATCCAGGCAGAGGGATTTGAACAGGAAGAAATTGCAGGTACTGAAGTTTTACCTGGTGTACTGGCGCAGCAGCCGGTGTGCCTGAAATTTCAGTCCAGACAGGAGTTTGATCGTATTGTGATCGGCCCCCATACGCTTTTTGGGGAATACCCGCCTAAAAATACGGAATCAGAGATCAAAACAGTAACAGAAACAGGAGAGATTGTTTTAAGTAAGGTGGTGATTCCGGAGTATGTCGTAGTTCATGATGGACCTGTGGGGGATTCTTCGGCTCAGAATTATTATGTGCGGTACAAAGATTATATCAAAAATGTAGCCAGCAGCGAAATTTATGCTACCTGGCCGGCAGATTCTATCAGGGCAAATGT
>Glacier_p2__coassemble_2078_pt1 | contig 11441 bp, 9 predicted proteins | sample Glacier_p2__metabat2_high_PE_014 | metagenome-assembled genome bin Glacier_p2 | reverse complement strand
AGCATTGTATATTATTCCAGGGAAGCACTGAAAAAGATTCATAAAGATATTGAGCAGTTTGCTTCGTCAGAACAGCTGACTGCACATGCAAATTCTATTGCAGTACGTTTTGAAAATGAGCAGACAGGAGAGGAATTATGATAAGAGAGGCATCGATCCAGAGAAATACAAAAGAAACAGAGATCAAGCTGAAACTGAAACTTGATGGGAATGGATATTCCGATATTATTACAGGTGTGGGATTTTTTGATCATATGCTGGATGGATTTACAAGACATGGTTTATTTGATCTTTGTATCCGCGTCCATGGAGATCTGCATGTAGATGATCACCATACGATAGAAGATACCGGCATTGTTCTGGGAACGGCCATCAAAGAAGCTGTGGGAGATAAAAAAGGGATCCGGCGGTTTGGAAGCTGTATCCTTCCCATGGATGAGGTATTAGTTCTTTGTGCAGTGGATCTTTCCGGACGCCCCTGTTATTCTTCAGATGCAGTATTTTCTTCAGAACGTATTGGTGATATGACAGCAGAAATGGTAAAAGAATTCTTTTATGCTGTTTCTTACAGTGCAGGCATGAATCTGCATTTTAAAGTACTTACCAATGGAAACAGCCATCATCTGGCAGAGGCAATGTTTAAAAGTTTTGCCAAAGCTCTTGATCAGGCGACTTCCTTTGATCCAAGGATCACAGATGTACTTTCTACAAAGGGAAGCCTGTAGCAATGTGATGAAAAGGAGAAATATTATGGATAATAAACAAATGATCCCCTGTCTTTACCTGGAATCAGGAAGAGCGGTAACAGGATTCGGACAGAGAAATCTTTTTGGTGACGGAGACGTGGAAAGACTTGCAGGTATGTACAGTGATAATGGGGCGGATCAGATTCTTGTTTTTGACTTTTCTTCTGACGATACGGAACATGAAAAAGCCATTGCCAGAATCAAAGCAATCTGCGAGGCCTCGGAGATTCCGGTGATGGCAGCCGGAAACATCAACCGAATGGAAGACGTAAAAAAACTGATCTATGCCGGCTGTGCAAAAGTCGCTCTTAATTTTTCCAAACAGAGTAATATTGATCTTCTGGAAGAAATGTCCAAACGTTTTGGCAGGGAAAAGATGTATGTATGCGTTTCATCCCCGGAGGAATTTACAGACAATAAGGAACTGATCGAAAATTATGCAGGAGGGATTCTTGCTCTTGATGCTGTTCAGGATTCCGTGGCAGCAGTTTCTTCCATGCAGGTAATTCTGCATACAGAGGAAAATCATGAACCAGAACTGCTTGATCTGCTGAAACATTCTGCAGTCGGTGGACTCAGCGGAGCTTTTGTAAGTGCTGCAGATACGGATCTTGTACATTTTAAAGATGCATGTAAAAAAGAAGGAATTCCGGTGGATATCTGTGAAAGCGCCATTAAATGGTCTGAGTTTAAACTGAACAGTGATGGTCTGATCCCGGTTGTAGTGCAGGATTATAAAACTGACGAAGTTCTTATGGTGGCATATATGAATGAGGAGGCATTTCAGTCTACGCTCCACACAGGAAAAATGACTTACTGGAGCAGAAGCCGTCAGGAACTTTGGCTGAAAGGCGCGACTTCCGGACATTTTCAGTATGTAAAATCATTAACACTGGATTGTGATAATGATACGATTCTTGCAAAGGTTGCACAAACAGGCGCTGCCTGTCATACCGGAAACAAAACCTGTTTTTTCCAGCCTCTGATGAAAAAAGAATATAATGATGCCAATCCTCTTCGTGTGTTCCAGGATGTGTATGATGTGATCATGGACAGAAAACTCCATCCGAAAGAAGGTTCCTACACAAACTATCTTTTTGACAAGGGCATTGATAAAATCTTAAAGAAGGTAGGAGAAGAAGCTACAGAGATTGTAATTGCTGCAAAAAATCCGGATAAAGATGAAATAAAATATGAAATTTCCGATTTTCTCTATCATGTTATGGTTTTGATGGCAGAAAAAGGAGTTACCTGGGAAGAGATTACCAGAGAACTTGCCAGAAGATAGATGCTTCAGGATTGACCAGGATAGTTTCTCTGGTCATATGTCCTGTTGTACAGGAGAAGTGTATGAAACAAAAGAGAAATTCCCATATAAGAAAAAGTAATTATCACCCGCCTAAAATACAGACAGAAAAGCCTGTCCAGAAAACAGCGCCTCAGCAAAAAAGAAGAGTAGAGCATATTTCTTCAAAAAAGAAAAAGTCTGCGTCTCCACTAAAAGAGAAGTCTGGAAGACAGCTTCCTGAGAAGTATCCTTTGCCAGGAAGACTGATTTTCTGGAAGCGTATTTTAAACAATGTCATATCAGTAAAGCCTGTCCTTCTGTTTCTTATTCTCTGCCTGGCAGGCGGCTCCGGTATCTATATCGTGCATAGACTGAGTTCTCGATTTGCAGGTGGTGGAGACAAAACGATACATGTTTTTTCAAAAAAAACAGAGGAACCTTTGCTTGAAATGGAAAAGACAGAGGAGATATTTTTTAACCCTCATTGTGTGGAGTCTACGAGACCGGAAAACCTGATCTCTTCTACAGAAGTGGAAGTTGACGGCACTGTGCTTGACAGTATTTCTTCCTATACGGCGGACAGTCCAATTTCCTTTAACAAAGGAAATGAATACACAAAGGTGAAAGGGATTGTCACTTTCCGAGGAAATAATTTCCGGGACAGCGCCGCATATGGAAAAGCCTCTCTGGAAAAAAATATATTAAGAGACAAATGGTCCAGAGATACCGGATCGCTTTCTTCTCAGGGAACGGTCTGGACCGGAAGCGGGTGGACCGGACAGCCGTTGATGCAGAAGTGGTCAAAAGAAGTAAAGGCTCATATGAACATGTATGACTGGGCAAAAGAAAAAGAAGATCTGGTAGAGGTAATCTATGCCTGCATGGATGGTTATGTATATTTTCTGGATCTGGAAACAGGAAAAGATACAAGAGAACCTCTTTACCTGGGATATACGTTTAAAGGCTCCGGTGCTCTGGATCCCAGAGGATATCCGATCCTTTATGTAGGTGCAGGTTATAACAGTGACCAGGGAACAGCAAGAGTGTTTGTGATCAATCTTCTGGACTGCAGCACGATGTATACCTTTGGAGATAACGATCCCTTTTCTCTTAGAGGCAGCTTAAGCTTTTTTGATTCTTCTGCTTTGGTGGACGGGGAAACGGATACTCTGATCTATCCAGGAGAAAATGGTATTTTGTATCTGATCAAGCTGAACACCCAATATGACCCGGAAGCAGGAACTCTGTCCATCCATCCGGGAAAAATTGTTAAATGGCATTATTATGGAACCAGATCCAGTACAGAATCTTTCTGGGTGGGTATGGAAGTCAGTGCTACTGTATACAAAAACTACCTGTTTACATCAGATAATGGCGGTAATCTGATGTGCCTTGATCTGAATTCAATGGAACTTGTATGGGTTCAGGATATCCTGGATGATTCCAATTCTACACCGGTGCTGTCTATTGAGGATGGACATCTTTATCTTTATGTAAGTACTTCTTTCCGCCTGGGATGGCGAAGTTACGACCAGGCAACAGTACCGGTATGGAAGATCAATGCGGAGACAGGTGAGATCATCTGGCAGACAGATTATCAGTGTTATACAGATGATGGTGTGTCAGGAGGTGTCCAGTCTACCATTGCTGCAGGAAAAAATGATCTTAAGGATTATGTATATGTAACAGTATCTAAAACAGATGACAATGCAACCGGCGTTCTTCACTGCCTGGACAAAAAGACTGGAAAAATGGTATGGGAACATAAATCCGGCTATGCATGGTCTTCTCCGGTCTGTGTATATGACAAGGATAAAAAGGGACGTGTTATTTACTGCAGCAGCAATGGAAATATGTATCTTCTTAATGGAAAGACCGGTGAAGTACTGGATACGCTTTCTCTCAGCGAAGGCGTGATCGAGGCTTCCCCGGCTGTATACGGAAGTACCGCTGTTGTAGGGACCAGAGACTGTAAGATCTGGGGAATAGAACTGGAATGATTCATCGGGAGGCTTCCGCGCTAAAAGCGGAAGCCTTTTATCCTTTAAAGACATTGACATAATGTAAAAATGGAGAGTACTATGAATAATATATTATTGATAGAAGATGACCTGAGTCTGGTCAACGGGCTTACCTTTGCATTAAAAAAACAAGGATTTGAACTGGTCGTTGCCAGGACGCTCAAAGAGGCAGAAAACCTTTGGGCGGATGGAAAGTATGATCTGCTGGTTTTAGACGTATCACTTCCCGATGGTACCGGATTTGAATTTTGTAAAAAGGTAAGACAGACATCGAAAGTGCCGATTATATTTTTGACAGCAGCCGATGAAGAAATAGATATAATTATGGGTCTGGATATTGGCGGTGACGACTACATTACAAAACCATTTAAACTGGGGGTACTGATATCCAGGGTCAATGCGCTGCTCAGACGGGCAAAAGATTTCAGTACAGAAGACACCATGCTGCAGTCAAATGGAATCAAGGTACATCTATTGCAGGGACAGGCATTCAAAAATGACCGGTTACTGGAACTGACAGCGGCAGAATACAAGCTTCTTTGCCTGTTTATGAGAAATCCTAATGTGGTTCTTACCAAAGAGCAGATATTGGACAGGTTATGGGACTGTAATGGAAATTATATTGACAGCAGTACTCTGACCGTATATATTCGCAGGCTGAGAATAAAAATCGAGGACAATCCCGGTGAACCGAAAATGCTGCTGACGGTCAGAGGTATGGGCTATAAATGGAATGTGATAGATTGAGGCTGTTATGAAAATATTTGTAAATCAGGATATAAAAAAATTTTTTCTTGCCTTATCAGCTGTTCTGACAGTGTTTACTGTATTAGCGGAAGTCTGTGTTTATCTGATGTGTTCAAAAGTTTCTCTGTTATTGCTGGTTCTTTCAATATTTATAATGGGAGCATTATGGATTGTTTTTGTCCGATATTTTAAAAAACAAAATAAGTTGATGGAACAGGCAGTATCACAGATTCATGCGTATCTGGATGGAGATACAGATGCACGGATTGAATGCGATCAGGAAGGTGAACTGTATTACCTGTTTCATTCTGTCAATTGTATGGCGGCAACGCTAAATGCTCATGCGTTAAATGAAGTAAGGGAAAAAGAGTTTTTAAAAAATACCATTTCAGATATCTCCCATCAGTTAAAAACACCTTTGGCAGCGCTGAATATTTACAATGGTTTACTTCAGGAGGAAGCAGAAGCATCTTCAACCGTAAAGGAGTTTGCAGAGCTGTCTGAGCAGGAGCTTGATCGTATTGAAACGTTGGTACAAAATCTTCTCAAGATAACAAGACTGGATGCAGGATCTGTTGTGATTGAAAAATCTGTAGAGAATGTGGCTGATATGATGAGGGATGTTGAACTGCATGTTTTATACCGAGCCAGGCAGGAGCAGAAGAAAGTGACTTTGTCTGGAACTGATACGGTTTTTTTGAATTGTGACCGTGACTGGCTCACAGAAGCCATAGATAACATTGTAAAGAATGCCCTTGACCATACAAAACAGGGAGAGTTTGTTTCTATTGAATGGAAAGAGCTTTCTTCCGGCGTTCAGATCATGGTGAAAGATAATGGCTTCGGCATCCATCCGGAAGATCTGCATCACATTTTTAAACGATTTTATCGAAGTCGCTTTTCTAAGGACAAGCAGGGAATCGGCCTTGGATTACCCCTTGCTAAAGCAATTGTAGAGGCACATGGAGGTATGATCGAAGTTGACAGTGAATTGGGAAAAGGTACAATTTTTACTATAAATTTTTTAAATCCTACAAAATTGTAGGCTGTGTGTAGGCTTGCTGTAATGTTTGGGTGCTATCCTTTCAATTGCAGACAAAGACAGATAAATCTGTCTGTATGAAAAAGTAATTAAGAAAGAGGTGCAGCACTATGAATTTATTAGAAGTTAAAAACATTTGTAAGATCTACGGCAGTGGTGAAACTGCTGTAAAGGCATTGAAAAACATTAATTTTTCTGTCCCAAAAGGTGAGTATGCAGCGATTATCGGGGAAAGCGGTTCGGGAAAAAGTACACTGCTGAATATGATAGGCGCGCTTGATCTGCCTACATCAGGTAAGGTATTTATTGACGGCAAAGATATTTTTTCCATGAATGAACAGAAACTTACCGTATTCCGCCGGAGAAACATTGGATTTATTTTCCAGTCATTTAACCTTATTCCGGAACTTACCGTAGAGCAGAATATTATTTTTCCGCTGTTGTTGGATTACCAAAAGCCGGACAAAGAATATCTGGAGGAATTGCTTACGGTGCTGAATCTGAAAGAAAGACGGAAGCATCTTCCTAGTCAGCTTTCAGGAGGCCAGCAGCAGAGAGTGGCTATTGGCCGCGCGCTGATCACCCGCCCTGCTCTGATTCTGGCTGATGAGCCTACCGGAAATCTGGATACACAAAACAGCCGCGAAGTGATCGCTTTATTGAAAAAGGCATCAAAAAAATACCAGCAGACGATTCTCATGATCACGCATAACCGCAGTATCGCACAAACATCTGACAGGGTGCTTCAGGTATCAGATGGTGTACTGACAGATTTCGGGAGGTGTCGGGAGTGAGAAGTTACTTAAGCCTTATTCCAATTTCAGCAAAAGTAAGAAAAAGACAGAACCGAATGACAATTCTGTGTATTATTATTTCTGTACTGCTTGTGACAACGGTTTTCAGTACAGCTGATATGTTTATCCGGACAAAGAGCAGTGAACTTCAGGAAAAACATGGGAACTGGCACATCAGACTGGAAAACATCTCCCAGAGTATGGGACAGGAGATCAGCCAGCGTTCTGATACTGCAGGTGTCGGCTGGGTGGAAGAATTTAATTCTGATGCAGATCAGCCATACTATATCGGAGAGAAAAAAGCCGCTTTATACGGGACTGATAATATCTATTTAAGCCAGCTTTCCAATGCTCTTGAAGAAGGAGTTCTTCCACAAAATGACAGGGAAATTATGCTTAGCTCCAACGCAAAGACTGCCCTGGATGTATCTCTTGGAGACAGGATAACGCTGCAGACTCCTGCCGGAGATACTGAATTTATTATTTCAGGATTCGGCTCAGATAATAAAGATGATTACAGGGGACAGACCTATCTTGTTGCCGTGTATATGACACGAAGTGAATTTGGCGCTCTTATGGAAGAAAATAAAACGGAGACGGATCCAGTCTGTTATGTTCAGTTTCAGGACGCGTCAAAGGCTTCTGGTGCAATTAAGGAATTAAAACAACAGTATCATCTCTCAGGAGAAAGTATTTCTGAGAATACTGCAGTTATGGGACTGACAGGCCAAAGCAGCAGTGAGTCTGTGAAAAATATCTATGGATTGGCGATAATCCTGTTTATACTGGTATTGATGGCCGGTATACTGATGATTTCCGGAAGTATGAACAGTAATGTGGCACAAAGGATAAAGTTTTTTGGTATGCTGCGCTGTATTGGGGCAAGTCGTAAACAGATTATCCGTTATGTGCGTTTTGAGGCTTTAAACTGGTGCAAAACTGCTGTTCCTGTTGGTTTATTTGCAGGAATAATGATCAGTTGGGGAATATGTATAATGCTGCATTATGGGATTGGTGGTGAATTCAGCTCCATGCCAGTTTTTGCAGTCAGTCCGATTGGGCTGCTCAGCGGGGCAGCAGTAGGCGTTGTTACGGTTCTTCTGGCAGCACAGTCACCAGCCAGACGTGCAGCCAGAGTTTCTCCTGTGGCCGCAGTTTCCGGCAATGTGGATTCGACATCTTTTGCAGGCCATACTGTAAACCTGGGTTTAGGGAAAGTGGAAAAAGTCCTGGGCATTCATCATGCGTTTACTCCTAAAAAAAACTGGATACTGATGACTTTCAGTTTTTCACTCAGTGTTATTTTATTTTTTAGCTTTTCGGTGGGATTGGATTTTGCACAGGCACTTCTCCCGTCATTGAGGTCGTGGCAGCCGGATATTACGCTTACCGGATATGCAAATGAACAGATATTGAGTCCGGCGCTGGAGGACAGTATTCTCTCTATTCCAGGAGTAGAGCATGTTTTTGGAAGTGCATATATGGAAAAAGTTTCTGCTGCATCCTCAAGTCAGGGAATTGATTATGTGAATCTGATATCCTACAGTGAATATCTTTTGGACAGTGCACAGGAATGTCTTGTACAGGGCGATCTGTCAGAAATCCATGGAAACAGCGATCAGGTTATGACTGTTTTAAATAAAGATAATCCATTAAAAGTTGGAGATATCATTGAAATAGCAGGACAGAAGCTTAAAATTGCATGTGCTGTGTCTGATGGGATATACCCCAGTGAGTATAGTGTGATCTGTTCTCAGGAAACTTTTGCCAGACTTACAGGCAAAGAAAATTATAGTTTGATCGGTGTACAGTTGCAGGAAAATGCATCAGACGAATCGATAAAGAAGATTGAAAATCTTGCTGGAAGAGATGTGATCTTTGAAGATATGCGCGAAAGGAATAAGCAGGATCACGCAACTTATGTAGCCTCTGTCTTTATTGTGTATAGTTTTCTGGCGATTCTTGCAATGATCACATTGTTTCATATAATCAACAGCATTTCTATGAGTGTCACTGCCCGTAAGAAACAATATGGCGCTATGCGGGCAGTTGGCATGGACAGAAAACAGCTTACGCGAATGATTGCAGCAGAAGCCTTTACTTACACTGCGTCAGGACTTATAGTTGGCTGCAGTACAGGAATTCCGTTAAGTTGGTTTTTGCATACCAGACTGCTTACGAGATACTTTGGAACACCATGGACCCTGCCAATAACCCTGATTGGCATTACGGTGGTGTTTGGCATTGTCTCTGCTGCAGCAGCAGTATATGTGCCGGCAAAGCGGATCTGCAGCATGGAAATTACAGAAGCTGTTAATGAATTGTGATTAGAGAAAGCGGTGCTTTTATAATTGCCTGATAGGAATGTCAGTGGAAGCAAGAACAGCTGTTTTATATTATTACGGAGGCTGATATGAAAGAAAAAATAATGATAATCGAAGATGATCCGTTGATACGGAATGAATTGAAAACGCTTCTGAAAAGCAACAGCTATGAAATAGCGGCTCCGGAGGATTTTTCTGGTGTGATTGACCGGATCAAAGCAGATCATCCACACTTGATCTTACTGGACATCAAGCTGCCTGGAACCAGTGGATTTTCTCTCTGTTCACAGATCCGCACTTTTTCTCAAGTGCCGATTATTTTTGTAACAAGCTGTACTACGGATATGGATGAATTAAACAGTATTATGCTTGGAGGAGACGCTTTTATCACAAAGCCCTATAACACAGCCATTTTGCTTGCCAAGATTGCTTCTCTGCTGAAAAAAGCCTATCCGGCACAGCAACGAGAACAGATCGTCTATGGAGATGCAGTGCTGCATCTGGAATCCAGCAGTCTGGATTATAATGGGCAGAGCGTAGAACTTACCAAAAACGAATTAAAAATTCTCTATTACCTTTTCAGGAACGGAGGAAAAATCTGTTCTCGCGGAGATATGATTGAATACTTGTGGGACAATCAGCTATATGTAGATGATAACGCTTTGAGCGTCAATATCAACCGCATCCGGGAGAAGCTGACGGGCATCGGTTTGAGAGATTTTATAAAAACTAAGCATCGGCAGGGGTACACAATATGAACAGCATACAATATTGGAAAAACAGGCTGCCATTTCTTTTGACAAATCTGGTCTGTATGGCTGCACTTACTGTATTTCTGATGGTCTGCGGCAATTCTGTTTCTGCCGTAGTATTGATCCTGATTGTATGGATATTGATTTTGTCGTCTGGACTTACTTTTACTTACTGGAAACGAAAACGGCAAATGAAAAAACTTCTGGCTATGGCGGAACAGCTTTCAGAGAGATATCTTATTTCCGAAGTTATGGAACTGCCGGAACAGGCTGAGGACCAGGTTTACTATCAGCTTTTGAAAATGGCCGGAAAATCCATGTTGGAGCAGATTGGAGAGATCGAGCGTGAACGCCTGGAGTATAAAGAATACATTGAGCAATGGATTCACGAGATTAAAACGCCTATTACTGCTATGAAACTTCTGTGTGAAAATCACCGGACAGACTGGACAAAAGAGCTTCTGCTGGAACTGGAAAAAACCAATCGCTTTACCGAACAGGCGCTTTATTACGCCCGCAGTGAACATACAGAGAAAGATTATTCTGTCCGGGAAATAGCTCTGTCCCAGGTGGTACATCAGGCGATTGCAGATAATAAATATATGCTGCTTCAAAGTGGCGTTCATCTGGAAGTGGCGGAAATGCAGGATATGGTTTATTCTGATGAAAAATGGGTACGGTTCATTCTGAATCAATTGATTTCCAATGCGGTTAAATATCGGAAAGAGAATCCAATCTTTCATATTTATGCCTGCAGGCAGCAGAATCAAATTATTCTTGTAGTGGAAGATAACGGAATCGGAATTGCTGCATCTGATCTGCCCCGTATCTTCGAAAAAGGATTTACCGGTCAGAATGGCCGCCTGATCCATCAGTCCACGGGAATCGGCCTGTACCTGTGCAAACGTCTCTGTGAAAAACTGGGTATTGGTATTACGGTAAAGTCGTCGGAACAGGGCACAGCCGTTTTCCTTTCTTTTCACATCAACTGTCTGATCCAGGAAGTGCAGAACTGAAAATTGTTCTGCACTTCTTACATTTTTGTTAGAACTCTGTAAGAAAACCTGATACAAACAAAGACGTTTTTATTCTACAATAGAGATCAGAGGTGATAAAAATGAAAGAAATTTTGAAACTGGATCATATCCAAAAATATTACGGAAATGGCGGGAATGTTACAAAAGCAATCCAGGACATCAGCTTTTCTGTTCAGGAGGGGGAATTTGTAGGAATCATGGGAGCCTCCGGTTCAGGCAAGACCACCCTTCTCAACTGTATTTCCACCATTGATATGGTCAGTGCGGGACATATCTATCTGGATGGTACAGATATTACAGAAATAAAGGAAAAGCAGATCGCGCGGTTTCGTCGGGAAAATCTGGGGTTTATATTTCAGGATTTTAATCTGCTGGATACTTTGACTATTTCGGAAAATATAGCTCTGGCGCTGACCATCAACAAGGTTCCGGCAGGCAAGATTGACGGGCGGGTACGGGAAATGGCCGGAAAGCTGAATATCATGGATATTCTGGACAAATATCCCTATCAGGTATCTGGTGGTCAGAAGCAAAGGTGTGCCTGTGCCAGAGCTATTATCAATCAGCCTAAGCTGATCCTGGCAGATGAACCCACCGGTGCCTTAGACAGTCACTCGTCTCAAATGCTGTTATCCACCATCCAAAGTATCAACGAAGAGCTTGGAGCCACGATCCTGATGGTGACACATG
>Glacier_p2__coassemble_2070_pt1 | contig 11545 bp, 10 predicted proteins | sample Glacier_p2__metabat2_high_PE_014 | metagenome-assembled genome bin Glacier_p2 | reverse complement strand
AACCCGTGACCCCTTCCTTACCAAGGAAGTGCTCTACCTCTGAGCCACATCAGCACTTGTGTAACTGGCAGAATATCTGTCGCTCACAGTTGATAATATTAACAGATAAACAGAGAGTTGTCAACAATTTATTTTAACTTTTTTCAAAAGATTTTTTTGGGTTATTTGTGGATTTTTCCAGTTGCGGCAATTTTTATCACAGGTTATACTAAGATAATAGAACAACTACTATAAAGGAAAAGCAGTATTATGAAAAAAATAATTTTGGCTTCTGCATCGCCCAGGAGAAAGGAACTTCTTCTGAATGCAGGAGTGCAGTTTGAAGTCCGTCCGGGGAATGGAGAGGAATATATTACCAGTCATAAGCCTGAGGAAATTGTGAAAGAACTTTCAGAGCAGAAGGCTCTGGCAGCCGTGTTTTCTGCGGAAGAGGGAGCGGTGATCATTGGCGCGGATACGATTGTGTCTTTTGAAGGGAAAGTTTTAGGAAAACCTTCTGATGAAGAAAATGCAGTACAAACGCTTTTAATGCTTCAGGGAAATACACATCAGGTCTACACGGGAGTAACTGTTCTGGAATATAAAGCCGGACGTTGGGAAAAGTATGTTTTTGCGGAATGTACGGATGTTACTTTTTATCCGGTAAGTGAAAAAGAAATCAGAGATTACGTAAAAACAGGCGAACCGATGGACAAGGCGGGAAGTTATGGCATCCAGGGACTGTTTGGGATTTATGTAAAAAGCATAACGGGAGAATATTCGAATGTAGTAGGTCTTCCGGTAGGCCGGCTTTTTTATGAAACAAAGAAACATGGGATTGAATTGAGGTGACAGAAGATGATTAAAGCATGTATTTTTGATCTTGACGGTACATTGGCGAACACTCTGGAATCAATGGCATCAGTGGCAAATGAACTGATGAAAGAACTGGGGTTAAAAGAAATGCCGGTAGATAATTTTAAATATTATTGCGGAGAAGGAGCAGATATGCTGGTTCGCCGATGTCTGAAAGATGCAGGTGATCCTGAACTGGCTTATTATGAAAAGGCCCGTCAGATATATAGAGAGAGATTTGATGCAGATCCTTTGTATAAAGTAAGGGTTTATCAGGGGATTCCGGAACTTCTGGCAGAATTGAGAAAAAAAGGTGTGCTTCTTGCCGTATGCTCCAACAAACCTCATGATGCGGCAATAAAAGTTGTAAAAGCTTTGTTTGGAGATGAATTTGATTTTGTGATCGGGCAAAGCGAGGCAATAAGGAGAAAGCCTGCACCAGATGCTCCGTTAAAGGCGGCTGAGGAGTTAAAGGTATTGCCGGAGGAATGTTTGTATATCGGAGATACAGGTACAGATATGGAAACAGGAAAGGCTGCAGCTATGCATACAGTTGGTGTTCTTTGGGGATTTCGTGACAGGGAAGAACTGGAAAAAAACGGCGCCGGATGGATTGTAGAAAAGCCGGAGGATATACGAAAAATTTACGAGGAGCTTTATCATGATTAAATTAGTTGCAAGTGATCTGGATGGAACGCTTCTTTTGAACGGAGCCCAGAACCTTCCGGAAAAGATATTTCCGTTGATCAGAGAACTGAAAAAATTGGGAATTCTTTTTGTGGCTGCCAGTGGAAGACAATATCCAAATATGAGAAGATTGTTTGATCCGGTGGCAGAAGATATGGCATTTATCTGCGAAAACGGAGCTCTTGCTGTGGACCATGAGAAGGTGCTTTATCAGGATAATTTTGAACCGGATCTGGCAAGAGAGATTGTGGAGGCGATAGATGCAAAAGAAGGGGCGGAATTTTCATGTGCTACAAGAGAATTTTATTATATCCGTCCAAAAACACAGCATTACCTTGATTTGATGACGAAAGTGGTCAAGACAACAAGTAAGGTGGTAAAAAGTCTCGATGAGATTACTGAGCCATGCATGAAACTTGCGGTATATGAACCGGGAGGCGTTCGGGAGGATTCTATTAAATATTGGAAAGAAAGATTTTCAGACAGGTGTACGGTAGTAACTTCCGGCATAGAGTGGGTGGATTTTATTCCTTTTGGAACGAATAAGGCCAGGGGGCTTTTAGAATATCAGAAACGTTTGGGAATCCGTCCTGAGGAATGTATGGCTTTTGGTGATGAATATAATGACATAGAAATGCTGAAAAGTGTTCCCTGGGGATTTGCGATGGCACATTCCAAACAGGGAGTAAGAGATGCGGCAGCCTACACAGCAGAACGTGTAGAGCCGATTTTAGAGAACCTGATCCGTGCAAAAGGAAATATAGAGGAGGTATTATAAATATGTATACAAAAGAAAGTGTTGAAACATTTCTGAAAAATCAGGGAAGGCTGTACGATGAGCCGGTTGCAGATTCTTATGAGGAAGCGGAAGAGTTTCTGGAGGACTGCATGGCAGTAGAAGTAAAAACTCTGAAAGAAGTGCGCCGTTATCTGGATGAAGCCGGAGCTGATGTGGAAGGAATGTCAAATGAGGAGCTTTTGGAGGCATGTGAGGTGTTTGCGCTTCCGTCAGGTGGATTTTTGATCGTAGAAGGATGATAAGATAAAAAAGGGAGAACTTTAAGAAAGAACGCTGGGAAAAGAGGCTGATCATGGTTAGGATCCGGAGTTTAAAGAATCAGCTGAAAATGACAGAGTTCTTTCTTTTTTTGAAATATTTTGTCTGATAGGTGAAATATATGGTATAATAGAGAAAACAGCAGAAGTTCTGCTTGTATGGAGGAACAGAAGATATGTTGGAATTAAAAAATATCAGTTTCCAGGTACCTGACGAAAAGGTCAGAAATGCAAAAGAAATTGGAATTCTAAATGATGTCAGTTTTACTTTGGAAGATAATAAGTTTGTTGTGATCACCGGCCCCAATGGAGGTGGAAAATCTACTCTTGCTAAAATTATTGCAGGAATAGAGAAGCCTACGTCAGGACAGATACTCTGGAACGGACAGGATATTACAGATATGGGAATCACAGACAGAGCTAAGCTTGGAATCAGTTATGCGTTTCAGCAGCCTGTAAGGTTTAAAGGGGTTACGGTTTTTGATCTTCTCCGTCTTGCTGCCGGAAAAGATATTTCAGTTGCCGGTGCCTGTGAATATCTTTCAAAAGTAGGGCTATGTGCCAAGGATTATATTAAGAGAGAAGTTAACAGCAGTCTGTCAGGAGGAGAGATCAAAAGAATTGAAATTGCTACAATCCTGGCGAGAAAAACAAAAGTTTCTGTGTTTGATGAGCCTGAGGCAGGAATTGATCTTTGGAGCTTTCAAAATCTGATCCAGGTATTTGAAGAAATGCATCAGCAGCTTCATGGTTCTATTCTTATCATTTCACATCAGGAAAGGATTTTAAACATTGCAGATGAGATTCTGCTTATTGCAGATGGAAAGCTTGTAAAAAAAGGGACAAAGGATGAGATCCTGCCGGAATTGCTGGGAACAGCCAATGCGGCAGTATCCTGTGATAAAGCGGTTAATCGTTAAGGAGGAGTGAAGAAATGGACGCAATACAGAGAGAACTGCTGGTGCAGGTGGCAGATCTTCATGAAATACCTGTAGGAGCTTATAATATCCGGGCAAATGGAAGCAGTGTCGACAGAAAAAGTACTGGAAATATAGAAATCCTTAATAAAGAGGATAAAAGCGGAATTGAGATCCATATCAAACCGGGAACAAAAAGAGAAAGTGTTCATATTCCTGTGATCATGAGTCAGTCTGGCTTAGAAGAAGTTGTTTATAATGATTTTTATATAGGAGAAAACGCAGATGTAACGATCATTGCAGGCTGTGGTATCCATAATGGAGGAGATGCATCCACCAGACATGACGGAATCCATCGCTTTTTTATAGAAAAAAATGCTCATGTAAAATATGTTGAAAAGCATTATGGAAGCGGTGACGGAAAAGGGGAACGTATCATGAATCCGGTAACAGAGATCCATATGGATGAGGACAGCTTTATGGAAATGGATACGGTCCAGATCAAGGGAGTAGACTCTACAAAAAGAGAAAATAAGGCCTGGCTGAAAACAGGTGCCAAACTTGTTGTTATGGAACGCCTTATGACTCACGGCAGACAAAGAGCAGAAAGCTATTTTGACGTTCGGCTGGATGGAGAGGACTCTTCTGCAAATATTATTTCAAGGTCTGTTGCCCGAAATGATTCATATCAGTTGTTCCAGGCAGATCTTTGTGGAAATAATCGCTGCAGCGGACATACAGAATGTGATGCCATCATCATGGAGAATGCCAGGATCAGTGCAGTCCCTGAGCTGACTGCCAATCATGTGGATGCAGCATTGATCCATGAAGCAGCCATAGGAAAGATTGCAGGTGAGCAGCTTATCAAACTTATGACACTTGGTCTCACTGAGGCAGAGGCTGAAGAGCAGATCATCAGCGGATTTTTGAAATAACCAGTTGAAAGGGCAGATTCTCTGATATTATGAGAATTTGCTTTTTTCATTCACCAGGAAAGCAATACACTCAGGCTGCAGTTCTGTTGGAAAACATAGATTACACATCAGAAATAGCATATGGTATAATAAGCATACAGAAAAAGAAAACTAAAACTGTGCCGAAACGGATCACAGAAAATTTCTGTAAAATCTGCGTATTTTATATGTACAGACAGATAGAATAACATATAAAAAGGAGGATGACTTATGCGAGAAAAAAAGATCACGGCACTTATTATGTCGATATTTATGGTGCTTTCCCTTCTTCCATCTACAGTATTTGCAGCAGCAGCTGTGAAACTGGATGGTCAGCTTAAGATCAATGGTAAGGCAGTGGTTGGCACGACCCTCAGTGCAGAACTGAAGGATGTAAAGCCGGAAGGGCTGGCAGATGGCAGTATCAGCTATAAATGGTCCAGAAAGGCAGTGGATGATACGGAAAATGCACATTTGCAGGAAATTGGCAAAGAGAAAACCTATGTGGTAACAGAAGCAGATCTGGGCTGTAAAATTGTCCTTACTGTTACAGGTACAGAGGATAAGGGATATACCGGAAGTCTTAATGCGGAAACAGCCGATGTTGTTGCTCTTGCAGAATCTCAGGATCAGGCAGCACAGGATACACAGGTGGTTCCGGAAACAGAAGAACAGGATGCATCTGTACCGGAGGTGCCAGCGGAAGAAGTACCTGAAACCAGTACCCAGACAGAAGAGGAATATGAGGAAATACCAGCAGAAGAGTCTGGAATGGAACAGACAGATGAACTTCCAGAAGAGGTTTTAGAACCGGAAGAACAGACAGGTGAGGCTGGAAGTGAATCTGTAGAGGGTATTCCTGCGGCACAGGAAGATGGTACAACAGAATTGTATCCAGCTGAAGGAGAAGATCAATTCTATGAAGATGATTCACTTACCCCTGTTGATCCTTCGGAAATGGAGGATGATGAAGCGGGTTCTGAAGAAGTAGACGGAATCCCTCCAGCACAGGAAGATAATCAGGATCAGTCCGGTGAAGAGAATCAGGAAGTGATAGATGATCCAGAGTCTGTATATCTTGCGGAGGCGCTTACACCAGACGGCACGGGAGTGCTTGATTTTGGAACGCTTCCGGCAGGTGAGACAGCAGATGGAACAAGCTTAAACGTGACAGTGAGAAATACAGGAACAGAAACTTTGCATTTTCTGGGGAACTCTCCGGAGCGTTTTGCAGTTCAGGATATTGTTGATCCACTGGAGCCTGGAGCAGAAGTTACTCTTTGGGTGGCACCGCGTCAGGGAACTGCGGCCGGAAACTATGAGGATGTTATTACTTATATTTCAGAAGAAGGCGCTCAGGCTTCCTTTACGGCAAGGATGATTCTGACAGAAGCAGAAAATCCGGAAGTTCCGGCTCTTGCAGCAGACCAGGAACTTCTGGAATTCACAGCAGATGAAGCCCAGATCCTCACATTGACAAATAATTCTTCTGAGGATATTTCACTTACAGCTTCAACAGCAGAAGGAGCAGTAATTGTGGATCCGTCTACTGTTGTGATCCCGGCAGGGGAAAATTATCAATTCCAGATTGTTCCGGCAGATGGTCTGGAAGCGGAAAAAGAGTACCAGGATAATATTACATTTACAGATGAAGCAAATGCAGAAAATGCAGTGACTATCCCTGTGACAGTTGTTCTTCCGGCAGAAGTACCGGATCCGATAAGTGATGTAACATCTGACAAAGACAGCCTGGATTTTGGTACGGAAACAGAAGGATATCAGGAAGCATCTGCTGAGGACTATGCAGTTCTTACAAATAATGGAAAAGCGGATGCAGAACTGTCTGATCCTGTCAGCGAAAATGGCGAAGCAAAGTATTTCGATGTACTGCTTGCTGATTCTATCCTTCCGGCAGGAGGGGCTACACATCTGATCATTCGTCCAAAAACAGGGCTTGCCGCAGGAAATTATAAAGAAAGTTTTATGGTAACTGACCTTACAGCAGGCAAAGATATCACGATTACAGCAGTTTTTTCAGTGTCAGCGGCAAGTCATAGTCTGAGCGTGGCTCCGGCTTCTCTGGAATTTGCAGCGGCAAAGAAAGGTTATAGCCAGATAGAAGCGCAGCAGATTACAGTAACGAATAATGGAACAGCGGCTGAGACCTTGAGTCAGCCAGTGGGAAGTGCTTTTGAAATAAGTCAGGCGGATACAGCTGTTCTGACCATACAGCCAGGAGAATCTGTAAGTTTTACAGTAAGACCTAAGACAGGGCTTGATATCGGAACATATCAGGAAACCATCCAAATATCTTCCGGTGCAGCAAATGTTGGAGTTGATGCGGTATTCCAGGTGATCAAGGGGACTGCAACAGTTACAAAAATTCAGACACCGGAAAATATTACAGGACTTGCAAATGGAACTAAAAAAGATGCAAAATCTCTGAGACTGCCGTCTGTAGTAGTGATAGAGACAACTTCCGGTAATATGAAAGCAGCAGTTACATGGGATGTAAAGAGTTGTGCATATGACCCTTCCAATACGGAAAAACAGACGTTCAGTGTTAGAGGTACAGTCAAACTTCCGGAAGGTGTGGATAACAACAATAAACTTCCTCTTTCTGTAAAAGTGAAAGTCAGTGTAAAGGCATATGCTCCAAGAACGGTATCGGCAGCTGATAATAAGATTACGGGCATTGAGTATAACGGAAATTATACAACACAGTCTAAGATTTCCTTTACAGCAGTTGGCGCAGGTATGGATAATACATCTCCAAGAAAAGGTGATACCAGGTATCTTCCGTTAAATTGGACTGTGATCAATACAAATACCTGGAGCTCGGCACCATATACTGCTAGCTTTGGAATGGCACAGAGCGGAGATTATACCTTAAAAGTAACTTTCCAGCTGCAGAAATTTGATGGGGCTGCATGGAAGAGCATAGAGGATTACGCTTCATGTAAGGTTCCGTTCCATGTTTCAAAAGCCAGTGTCACCGGACCGGGACAGAATCTGACACCAGCAGCAGACCGCAGGAATGCGGTAAGAACAGGAGACAGTACACCGGTTCTGCCATTTGTGATCATTCTTGTGGTAGCAGCAGTGGCTATCGGCGGCGTGATAATATATAAAAAGAAAAAATAAATCATATAAAAAATAAATTGCTAGCACTCATTTTAAATGAGTGCTAGTTTTTTCTTGACTTTTATGAAAAAGGGTATTACTATATATCACAGAATGAAAAATTTAAAGGAGTGTGAGTTATATGGCTGCAAAGCATGGTAACTTATCGATCAACAGTGAAAACATTTTTCCTATTATAAAAAAATGGTTATATTCTGACCATGATATTTTTGTACGTGAGCTTGTGTCTAATGGGTGCGATGCGATTACAAAACTGAAGAAACTGGAAATTATGGGTGAGTATACTTTTCTGGATGATTATAAACCTTCTGTTCAGGTGGTTGTCGATTCAGAAAAGAAAACTTTGAAATTTATTGACAATGGTATCGGAATGACTGCAGATGAGATAGAGGAATATATTACACAGATTGCTTTTTCCGGTGCAACAGAATTTCTTGAGAAGTATAAAGACAAAACAACAGACGACCAGATGATTGGTCATTTTGGTCTTGGTTTTTATTCTGCATTTATGGTGGCAGATGAAGTACATATTGATACACTTTCATATAAAGAGGGTTCAGTTCCTGTTCACTGGACTTGCGATGGAGGTACCGAATATGATATTCAGGATGGAAATAAGGATACCATAGGTACAGAGATTACTCTTTTCCTTAATGAAGAAAGTCTGGAGTTCTGTAATGAATACCGTATGAGAGAAGTTCTTGAAAAGTACTGCTCTTTTATGCCGGTGAATATTTATCTTTCTAAAGAAAATGCAGAACAGGAATATGAAACTATTGACGAGGCAGATTTGAAAGATGATGATGTTGTTGTAGAGCATATTCATGAAGAGGCCAAAACAGAAGAAAAAGAAAACGACAATGGAGAGAAGGAAATTGTTGAAATTTCTCCTGCAAGAGATCGGGTAAAGATCAATAAGCGTCCTGTTTCTTTAAGCGATCCGCAGCCGCTTTGGATGAAACATCCAAATGAATGTACAGAAGAAGAATATAAAGATTTTTATCGCAAGGTATTTATGGATTATAAAGAACCGTTGTTCTGGATCCATCTGAATATGGACTATCCATTTAACCTGAAAGGAATCCTGTACTTCCCGAAGATTAACACAGAGTATGACTCTATAGAGGGAACTATCAAATTATATAATAATCAGGTATTTATTGCAGATAATATTAAAGAAGTCATTCCTGAATTTTTGCTTCTTCTGAAAGGTGTGATCGATTGTCCGGATCTTCCGCTTAATGTATCAAGAAGCGCCCTTCAGAATGATGGATTTGTACAGAAAATTTCAGAGTATATTGCAAAGAAAGTAGCGGATAAGCTTACAGGAATGTGTAAGACTGAACGTGAATCTTATGAAAAATACTGGGATGATATCAGCCCGTTTATAAAATTTGGATGCATTAAAGATGCAAAATTTGCAGATAAGCTTCATGATTTTATTCTGTTTAAGGATCTTGATAATAAATATCTGACTCTGAAAGACTGCATCGAGGCAAATAAAAAGGAAAACACAGAAGAGGAAGCTGCTCAGACAGAAAAACAGGATGAAGAGAAGGAACCGGAGAAGACAACCTTATTCTATGTTACAGATCCGGTACAGCAGAGCCAGTACATTAACATGTTTAAGGAAGCTGGCAAAAATGCAGTGATTCTTTCCCATAATATTGACACAGCATTTATTTCACATCTGGAGCAGAGGGATCAGACAATTCAGTTCAAGAGGATAGATGCAGATCTGACAGAAGAATTAAAAGGTGAAGGAACTGCTGATGAGGAAACTGCAAAAACGCTTACAGAACTGTTCCGTAAAAATCTGAACAAAGAAAAACTGGAAGTTAAAGTGGAAAATCTGAAAAATGAGTCTGTTTCTGCGATGATGATGCTTTCTGAGGAAAGCCGCCGTATGCAGGATATGATGAAAATGTATAATATGTATGGTATGGATCCGGGAGTGTTTGGCGGACAGGAAACACTTGTGCTGAACGCAAATCATCCATTGGTGAAGTACCTGGCTGAAAATAAGGAGTCGGCTCATGCCGCTGTGATCTGTGAGCAGTTGTATGATCTGGCAATGATCAGTCATAAACAACTTTCTCCAGATGAAATGACAAAATTTGTTCAGAGAAGCAATGACATTTTAATGCTTTTGACAAAATAAAATTTTTTGATATAAGTTCTCCGGGTGTTTTATCTTATGATAAGATACTCGGAGTTTTTTAGTGAATAAAAATAATATCGAAAAATTATGAATTTTATAAAACTTATGTATTATAACAGAGAATAAAATCGATATTGACAAGAATTAGAGGGGTTTTTATGCTCTTTTATGTACGGACTGTCTTTCTAAATCTCGAAAAATGTATATATTATTCATTTTTTTACGAAAACGTGCGAGTTTTGTAGAAGAAAACGGATTAATGTAAAAATATTGTATAATATAAGGGAAGCAAAGGATATAGGAGAGAGATATGAGAAAAGTATATCATTTAATCAGGCAGATGGGAGTAACATCAAAATATAAAGGATATTATTTTCTAGCGGATGCAATAAAAATGTCTATGGAATCGCCGGAATATCCGCTGAGGATCACAAAGGATGTATATCCGCCTCTGGCGAGAAAATATAAATCTACCCCCAATAATATCGAACATGATATACGTACGGTTGTGAATGTGTGCTGGAGTTCAAACAAAGATCAGCTGGACCGCATTGCAGGGTATACGCTGAGTTATAAGCCTACAAATAGTGAATTTGTAGATATGCTTGCCTATTATTTAAGTGAAAATGAGTGGAAGTGATCCAATATCATAAAATTTCATAGCTGATATTCTGCTCATTGAAAAAATTTTGAACAGCAGCGTCCCATAGCTGTTCTGCGCGTTTATCAAGAGAAAAATACTTTTGTGATATTCCTGAAGTACAGAACAGCATTTTATTTTTGTATTGTATGTTCAGTGATAAAGAACTGGCATTAGAAAGTTCGGAAATATTATTTGTATGAAAAACAGAAGAAAACTGTTCTGATGTTAATTGGAATACAATTTTAAACTGCAGAGGGGTGCGTTTTCCGCGAATGACAGAAAAACAAAAAGGTTTTAACTGTTTCCATTGGGAATAAAGGGATCCGTTTTGGGTTAGGATATCCTGTGTGTCAGTATCAAAAAAATCTTTGTTAATGCTTCCGTTTATAGTGAAGGTGTTAAAGGTTGTAATGGAAGCCTCTGCCATGGGGAAGAGGTCAAAAGTGTTTCCAATCAGAAGTTGATTCATAAATTCTTTGATCTCAATGATCTTTAATGCAAGCATAAGATGTCTCCTTTAGGGTTTTTTCCATTATAAAACAGAAAAGAAAAAAAGAACAGAGTTTTTAGAAAAAGTCTTTTCAAAAGTCAGACGATATGATAATATAGATGTGGTATTTGATACTACATATAATGGAAAAGAGGACGATATAATTGAGCTATAAAATTATCATAGACAGTTGTGGAGAATTCATAGAAAAATGGAAAGAGGATCATAGATTTGAATCAGTTCCTCTTACTTTAAATGTTGGTGGAGAAACAATCATTGATGATGAGTCTTTCGATCAGATCTCCTTTATAAAAAAAGTAGCGGCATGTCCGGAATGTCCTAAATCTGCATGTCCATCACCGGAACGTTATATGAAAGCGTATGATTGCGAGGCGGATCATGTTTATGCGGTGACTTTATCTTCGGAGCTTAGTGGCTCTTACAACAGTGCGGTTCTTGGAAAGAACCTTCTGTTAGAAGAAAATCCGGAAAAGAAAGTACATGTTTTCAATTCCAGATCAGCATCGGTTGGAGAAACACTGATTGGTATGAAAATACAGGAATGTGAAGAAATGGGCTGTTCTTTTGAGGAAACAGTAGAAAAGGTAGAGGCGTATATAGAAGAACAGCATACATTTTTCGTTTTGGATGATTTGGAGA
>Glacier_p2__coassemble_2048_pt1 | contig 11802 bp, 10 predicted proteins | sample Glacier_p2__metabat2_high_PE_014 | metagenome-assembled genome bin Glacier_p2 | reverse complement strand
TCAACCCCTCGTTCAGCTGCAAATTTCAGTGCATTTTCCAGCTCCCCGTCCAGGATCAGATATGGTGTCATAATATGTATATAATCCTGAGCCCGGTTCAGCATATCAATATAAACCTGTTCTCCCACCTTATCTTTATCCAGAGGACAGTCGCCGTAAGGCATGACAAAGCCGTTTTCAGCCTGGGGTGTCACAGGTACGTTCAAAAATCTGTCGAAATCTGTTTCCTTTTCATCCAGATACCACATATGCAGGAACATCCGGGTAAAGCTGCTGACCGCCTCTCCCTGTACCATTACTGCAGTATCCTTCCAGTGGCCGTATTTTACATAGGTATTAATATACTCGTCCGCCAGGTTGATGCCTCCATTAAAAGCAGTCTTTCCATCGATAACCAGAATCTTACGATGATCCCGGTAATTGTAATGGGTAGATACAAAAGGCTTGATAGGGGCAAACATTTTACATTTGATCCCCAGCTTCTGAAGTCTCTTCGGGTAATCATGAGGCAGTGTGGACAGCTCGCAGGTGCCGTCATAGAGCATTCTCACATCTACGCCCTCTTTTACCTTTCGCGCCAGGATCTCCAGGATCTTGCCCCACATTTCTCCTTCATTTACAATAAAATACTCCAGAAAAATAAAATGCTCTGCTTTTTCCAGCTGGATCAGCATTTCACGGAATTTATCCTCTCCCAAAGGAAAATAGGTGACAGAAGTATGGTCGTATACCGGATAGCATCCGCTGCGGCGCACATAACGGCAAAGGCCTGCCGCCCCGGGATCTGCCTTCTGCAGTTCTTTTTCTGTTTCCGGATCCTGCGAAAGAGAGTTCTCCGTTTCTTTATTCAGCTGAGCATAATAGTTTTTCAGTGCCCGATGGCCTACATTCTTCTGAGTATAGAGAAACAGAAGGGCGCCAAACACCGGCAGAAGCATAACTACCACCAGCCAGGTGATCTTGGCTGTCGGATCCATGGAGCTATTTAAAAGATACAGTACCATAAACACGGTGAAGATCACAACTCCGCCGTAAATATGAGGCAAAAACTCTTCAAACCAGTGGAAAATACTGAACAGGAACAGAACCTGTACAGCAAGAAGGACAAGGATCAGTCCGGAACGGCTGAAGACCACCCTGAGGATCCCCTGCCTGCCCTTTTTTAAGAGACGCAGTCCGGTTTCTTTGGTATCTTCTTTCATTTTATCAGGTACTCCTTTCTTAAAGTAATGATCTGTCCATAGAATCTTCTATGGAAACTATACTATTATAACATGTATAATTTCATAAGGCCAATGCTTAATATTTTATTTTCTGTCCTGATATGGTATACTGATAAATACAGCAGTTATATTAAAATGACTGACTCAGAAAGGGAAATTTTATGGCATTTATCAGTGTTTTTAATGTGCTTGGACCGGAAATGATCGGTCCTTCCAGTTCTCATACAGCCGGAGCCTGCTCCATAGCGCTTCTGGCTCAGCAGATGGCTAACAGCCCCATCACAGATGTAGAATTTACATTATATAATTCTTTTGCCCAGACTTATAAAGGACATGGAACAGATCTTGCTCTTCTCGGCGGGGTCATGGGATTTTCGACAGATGACAGACGAATCCCCAATGCCTTTTCTATTGCAAAAGAACGTGGCATTTCCTACAAATATATCGAAGCCGATCCGGATCCGGATATTCATCCTAATACAGTCGATATCCATATCACCTGTTCCGGAGGGCGTTCTTATACCGTGCGCGGAGAATCTCTTGGCGGCGGCAAAATGAGGATCAGCAGGATCAACCACATTGATGTGGATTTTTCCGGCGAATACAGCACTCTGATCATCGTCCATTATGACCGTCCGGGAGTTCTTGCCCATATCACAGGCTGTCTCAGCGAAAAAAATGTCAACATCGCTTTTATGAAGCTTTTCCGGGAAACAAAGGGAGATATTGCCTACAGCATCATAGAATTTGACGGTACCCTGCCGGAGGATGCAGAATCACAGATTCTCCGGAATCCTGATGTTCAGGATGTAATCTTTATACCAATTCAAAGGAGAAGTTAACACATGGATTTTAAGAATGCACAGGAGCTCCTTGAGCTTTGTAAAAAAGAAAACTGCACCATCTCATCCATTATGAAAAAAAGAGAGTGCATCCTTTCAGAAACCACAGAAGAGGCCATTACAGCCCAGATGGATCATTCCTTGAAGATTATGCGTGAGTCTGTGGCCGCTCCCATCAATTCTCCCAAAAAATCCATCGGAGGACTGATCGGAGGAGAGGCGCAGCAGATCAATCGTCATCGTCTTAACGGAAATTCCATCTGCGGCCCGGTTCTTTCAAAAGCCATTGCCTACTCCATGGCTGTCCTGGAAACCAATACCACTATGGGACTGATCGTCGCAGCGCCTACAGCAGGCTCCTCCGGTATCCTGCCCGGTCTTCTGCTGGCGCTTCAGGAGGAATATCATTTAAGTGATTCTGCAGTCATTGATGCTCTTTTTAATGCAGGCGCGATTGGATATCTTGCTATGCGCAACGCTACGGTAGCAGGCGCTGTGGGAGGCTGTCAGGCAGAGGTTGGTGTTGCTTCTGCTATGGCTGCATCTGCCGCTGTTGAGCTTATGGGCGGAACTCCGGAGCAATGTCTCCACGCTGCTGTTTCTGTTCTGATGAATTTCCTTGGACTGGTATGCGACCCTATCGGCGGACTTGTAGAATGTCCCTGCCAGGGACGGAATGCCGCCGGTGTGGCAGTTGCGCTGACCGGAGCCGAACTGGCATTAAGCGGAGTAAAACAGCTGATTCCTTTTGACGAAATGCTTCTTACCATGTATCAGGTAGGAAAACAGATCCCGCCCGGACTTCGGGAAACTGCCCTGGGAGGCTGTGCTGCTACACCAACCGGAAAGAAATTAGGGTGCAGCATCTGCCATAAATAAAAGAGGAGTCACTATGATAAAAACAGTCATCTTTGATATTGATAATACACTTTATGACTATGATAAAAACCATATTCTGGGGATGAAAGCGCTGACTGATTACTGCCAGTCTGAATTTGATCTAAATGAAAAAGAGGCCCTTGCCTGTTACCATCAGGCTATGGATATCACCAACCGGCGGATCGGAACCGACACTGCCGCCATCCACAGCCGGATGCTGCGCTTTCAGTGTATGACAGAGCTTCTGAAGCAGCCATATTTTCCTCATGTAGAAAATATGTACCATGCCTACTGGGATACACTGATCGACCATGCAGAACCTTCTCCCGGAATCCTGTCTCTGCTGACAGAATTAAAAAACCGTCATATCCGTATCGGTATTGGAACGGATATGACGGCCTCTATTCAGTATAAAAAACTTCTGAAACTGGGACTTGCCCCTTATATTGATTTTATCGTTACCAGCCAGGAGGCCGGCGTGGAAAAACCCCATCCTCATTTTTTTGACGTCTGTCTGGAAAAAGCAGGATGCCTTCCGGAAGAATGTGCTTTTGTGGGCGATAACCAGAAAAAAGATGTAAAAGGTGCCCTGGATCATGGAATGACGGGCATCTGGTACAGCCAAGAAAAAGAACCGAAAGGAACGTTTGATTTCCCTGTGATCGCTTCCTATACAGATCTGGAAGGATTTCTTTGTCTGCTTAAACAGGCTGTACGCCGTTAAACACCTTGATATGGTGAAGAACGTTTTCGTAGGTTCCCTGTACCATAGCCTCATTGAAAGCGCCAACGCCTCTGCCTTCATTTTTTGCCTGCTGAAGCAGCTTTTTCATGGTTACCAATGCCATAATCATCACTCCTGTCTGACTTATTCAACGTTATCCGCAGCATTTCACTAAAAACAAAGGCGGCTGCCGCAAAGACTGCCCCTGCTGCAAAAACATATCTCATTCCATTTTCCCCAACATTGATCATCCTGGTAAGAACCGGAGTCCCAAAGGTAGCGATCACAATTCCCAGCATGACAAATCCATAATTTTCACCTGCATGCCGGATACCAAATACCGAACTTGTAAGAGAAGGAAAGCTCCCCATAATTCCACCATAACAGCCATAAATCAGAATCACTGCTATGGTAGCTCCGTAAGAATCCGAAAAGCATAACAGTATCATGGCTGCTGCTGCAATGACCAGAACCCCTTTGACGCATACGATTCTTCCAACTTTATCTGCAAGGGAAGGCAGCACCAGTCTGGTCAGGGCATTTACCACTGATCCGATCATAACGGAACTGACAGCTGCCGCTGCAGGTATGCCAAGTTCAAGCTGATAGCTCTGTGAAATCGGGGAGATCATAAAATATGAGATCAGTCCAAACAACATGGTCGCAAGAAGAAAATAAAACTGTTTCGTACGAAGCATTTCCCCGGAGGTATACTGTCTGCATGTGCTTTGTGCTTCCCCCATACCTGCCTTTGCAGTCTCTCTGTTTTCTTCAGGAGATGCAAAAAACAGGCTGCTCAGGATCCAGGCTGCAGCCATAAGGATTCCTACAGTAAGAAGTGTGGCTTTTGGTCCTTCTTTTTCCAGAAGCTGCCTGCTAAACGGAGCCATAAAAAGCCCACATAATCCGTTGGCAGTGACCACGATCCCGGATGCAAAGCCTGTTCTGTCAGGGAACCACTGCTGGGCAGCCGCCAATATCACCGTATACATCATTCCCTGTCCAAGCCCCTGCATCACACCATAAGTCAGATACATAGGAAGCGGAGAAGAAACCAGAGAAAATGCTGACATCAGGATTCCGGCAGAAAGCAGTCCGCCGCCCAGAAACAGAACCTTTCTTGGACCGAAGCGGTTCTGCATACAGCCTCCCAGGATATTTCCAAAAACAAAGGCGCTCAGCGCCAGATAAAAGCACATAGCCCCCTGGCTCTGGGTCCATCCGGTGCCTTCTGTTACATAAGGCTGGTAGATGGACCAGACATGGGGAAATCCAGTAAAAAATATCGCAAAGGCACCTGTGAGCATCATCAAAAACCGCTGTCTTTTCTGTGTCCCTGCTGTTTTCATATGTGTTCTCCTTTTTATTACCAGAGATTTCTGTACATTTCCTTTACATCATCCTCTTTAATATCACGGATTGTATTCTGAGGACTTCCGCTTTCCATTGCGTCATGTGCCATTTTATCGATCACGTCAAAGAATTCTTCTTTCTGGATCCCGTATTCTTCCAGAGTTGGAGTCTCCAGCTCTTCTGTCAGATCTGCCACTGCCTGAAGGAATTTTTCAGCAGCAGTTTTGTCAGAATCCTCCGCGTCAGCAGCTCCGATGGCTCTTCCCAAATCTCCAAAACGATCATATGCTCCTTCCAGAGCGAAGCCAAGACATACCTTCATCAGCATGGCATTGGAAAGTCCATGTGCTACATGAAAGAGAGCTCCGATAGGACGGCTCATTCCATGGATCAAGGTTACTGAAGCGTTGTTAAAAGCAATTCCTGCTTCAAGAGCTGCAACAGACATTTCCACTCTTGCCTCTTCATTTTTTCCATCATGGAATGCAGTTGGAAGATATTTAAAAATACGTTTTACCGCTGACAGGGCAAAGGTATCAGAAAGTGTCTGTGACTTTCTGGAAGTATATGCTTCCACTGCATGACAAAGTGCATCCAGTCCGGTAGCAGCTGTGATTTTTGGAGGCGCAGTCATAGTAAACTGCGGATCGATTACTGCCAGTGCAGGCATCAGGACCTTTCCCTTTAACAGCATCTTGATATTGTTTACGGTATCTGTGATGATCGTAAACTGTGTTGCCTCGGATCCGGTTCCTGCGGTAGTAGGAATAGCAACCATAGGAGGCATTTCCACATCAATGACTTTACCCATGTAATCGCAGATGCTTTCTCCGTCTGCTACAAGAGATCCTATTGCTTTCATGGAATCGATAGGACTTCCGCCTCCAAGAGCTACCAGAAAATCACACGCTTCTTCTTTATATATTTTCAGACCGGCTTCAATCATTTTGTCTGTAGGTTCTCCTGTGATCCCGGAATAGATCACATATTCAATTCCCTGATTTTTCAGAGCAGCTTCAACCTTTGCACAGTTGCCAAGATCGATCATTACATTATCAGTTACGATCATTGCCTTTTTTCCAAGCTGTTTCATGGAAGCCTCTGCCATATCCAAGGCTCCTGAGCCTGTGATGATCTGTCCCGGTACAATAAATTCTCTTGCCATAATTTTTTCCTCCTTAAAACTGTGCGTCATGAAGCCATGTGTAACGTTCGTCTTCACAACGGTCTGTCTGAAGCCATGGATTTCCATCAATATGACGGATCATCCAGCATGTATACATCTGAAATCCCGGCGCTACCGCCTGAGGATGCAGTTCTCCTCCCGGAATCGCAGAAAAACTGTTGTTTACACTTTTAAAAACCTGATCTCCTACAAAGCTTGCCCCGAAGCCCTCCGGTCTGTCAAATTTAAACAGATAGGTTTCCGGCTGGGGATGTCTGTGAGGAAGATAGCCAGACCAGTTTCCACGGTCATTTAACACTTCTCCAAGTACCATATTGGATTTCGGTGAAATATCATGATCAAAAATCGTATTTACCCGGCGTTTTGCAACATTCCCGAATTTCCCTACACTGGAATAGCCCCACGGCGCGTCTTCCGGTGCATAAAGACGGCTGTCAAAGCTGTTTTCATTTTTTGTGCACTGTACCAGGATCTCTGATTCCTGTTCAGCTGTAACCTTTATTTCATGAGAGCCGGATACGTGAACGCACCAGGGGCCCTCTGTAAAGACATCTTTTCTGCTTACTGTTTTTTCGGAATCGTCCCACTGATATGTGATCTTTCCGGAAAGAAGAAGGACCGCTGTTTCCTCGCCTTCCCGATAGAAAAATCTCTTCTCTCCTGCAGCCATGCGATAAACACGAATATCCATCATCATTTCGCTGTAATCATTATCATAGGTTGTCAGGATCATTTCTCCTTTTTCATCAAATTCCGGGTATCCAAAAACCTTGCCCATTCTGACATCTCCCTTTCTATCAATAATCTCTTGCCGCTCTTCTGCCTTCCATAACGCCTTCGCAGGCCTCTCTTACGGATTCTTTCACAGAAGTTGTTGCAATTCCTACGTTCCACCAGGACTCATATCCGTCTGTCATTGTCTTCGGAATCACCTTCAGGTCAAACAGGCAGGCTTTTGTCTGTTTTTTGGCATCTATAAGAGCCGCTTCCAGTTCTCCGATGGTTTTGCAGGTATATGTTTTTAATCCATAGCCTTCACCGATCTTGGCATAATCTACCGGAATCAGATCTCCGCATGGCTTTTTGCCGTCTGTATAACGGAATTCTGTGGCAATACTTCCGATTCCATGATTCATTTCCAGGTTATTGATACATCCGAATCCACAGTTGTCAAATACCAGAATGTTCACTTTTTTGCGCTCCTGCATGATGGTCATGATCTCACTGTGAAGCATCTGGAAGCTGGAATCACCTACCACGCAATAAACCTCATTGTCAGGCTCTGCAAATTTTACTCCAAGGGTAGCGGCTACTTCATAACCCATACAGGAATAACCGTATTCTGCATGGTATCCGCCTCTCTTATCTGTAGTCCACATTCTCTGCATACAGCTTGGAAGGGATCCGCCGGCAGTGATCACAGTTGCATCCTCATCAATAGTTCTTCGAAGAGCTGCAAGGGCTGCTGTCTGAGTGATTTTTCCATCGGTAAGCTTTACAAACTCCGGAATGGTTCTTGGATCTCTTGCCTTGATCATAGGCTCAAAATCATCACCTGTGTACTGGATGCTTCCAAGGCGCTCCATTTCTTTGTCCCAGATCTGCTTTGCCTCCTGGATCTCTGTGGTATATCCGGATCTGTAGCCTTTTTCACGAAGCATGTCTGCCAGTGCTTCTACGGTTGCTTTTGCATCTCCCACAGCCTTTACTGCATCCATCTTGTACGCATGATATCTGCAGTTATTAATGGTAACAAATTGTACATTTTCATTTTTATAAAGCCATTTGGAACTTGTGGTAAAATCAGAAAGTCTGGATCCAATTGCGATCACCACATCTGCATCTCTTGCAATCACATTTGACGCATAAGTACCGGTAACACCAATTCCGCCGAGACAGTAAGGATCGCTGGATTTACATGCACTCTTACCTGCCTGTGTTTCACCAAACGGGATATGGAATTCATGGCAGAAATTTTCAACAGTTTCGCCTGCTTCAGAATATTTTACTCCGCCGCCTACGATCACAAGTGGTTTTTTCGCCTCTGCAATAACCTCTGCAATATCTTCCAGTTCTTCCTGAACAGCTGCCGGTCTTGTAATCCTGTGTACACGTTTCTTAAAGAAATATTCCGGGAAATCATAAGATTCACCTTCTACATCCTGACAAAGAGCAATGCAGCAGGCTCCTGTTTCCGCCGGATCTGTCAGAACCCTCATGGCATTGATAAGAGCTGTCATGATCATCTCCGGTCTTGTGATACGATCCCAATATTTGCATACCGGCTTAAATGCATCATTTGTTGTGACTGCCAGGCTGCTGCTCTGTTCCAGCTGCTGAAGAACAGGATCCGGCTGGCGGGAAGCAAAGGTATCTGCCGGAAATACAAGAAGAGGGATATTATTTACTGTGGCTGTTGCACAGGCAGTTACCATATTGGCTGCTCCCGGACCTACAGAAGATGCACAGGCAATGATTTTTTTACGATTGCTCTGTTTTGCAAAAGCAATTGCTGTATGGCACATTCCCTGCTCGTTTCTTCCCTGCAGTACTCTCAGCTGTCCCGGATCAGAATCCAGCGCCTCTCCAAGACCTACTGCAATCCCGTGTCCGAAAATAGTGAAGAATCCTTCTACAAATTTCGTTTCTTCCCCGTCCATTTTTACATACTGATTATCAAGAAATTTTACAATTGCCTGAGCTACTGTCATTCGGATGGTCTTTGTCATAATATGTTCCTCCTATACTCTGGCGATCATTTCGCCGAATTTCTCTTTTTCTTCTTTTATAAATGCATGTACTTCTTCCGGTCCCGGAAGGGAATCGGAACAATTGTTGCTCCTTACCATCATAGATGCCTCTGCGGATCCGAATTCCAGGCAGTCAATGATCTCCCAGCCCTGATAGAGTCCATATAAAAATCCTGAGCCATAACCATCGCCTCCGCCAAAGCCTTTGCGGGCTTCTACAGGGAATGGCTTAATGCTGAAGTTCTGTCCGTCGCAGGTATAGGCAGTTGAGCCTTTCATACCATGCTTGATCACAACAATCTTTGCTCTGCAGGACTGCCAGTAAGCCGCGCTTTCTTCATCCGTCATACCTGGTCTGATCAGTTTTTCTGTCAGGTCAAATTCTTCTCTGGAACCCATAATGATGTCAGCTTCCTTTGCTACCATTGAATAATAAATTGCGATCTCATCTGTGTTTTTCCAGTTGTATTCCCGGTAATCAATATCAAAAATAATTCTGGTGTCATTTTTCTTTGCAAGCATCACTGCCTTCAGCGCCGCTTCACGGGAAGGACTTTCTGCAAGTGCCGTGCCGGAGATCAGAATTGATTTTGCCTCTCTAATGTAATCTTCATCAATATCATCTACATGAAGCTGAAGATCCGCAATCTTATTTCTGTACATCAGGATGCTGCTCTCTTTTGGAGAAAGCATTTCTGTAAATGTAAGGCCCAGCTTTTCTCCGTTTGTGCATCTGGTGATGTGAGAAGTATCAATGCCCTGTTCCTGGAAATATTCTGTCACAAAATCGCCAAACTGATCGTCGGATACTTTGCCGATAAATCCGGCTTTCATTCCATGATGTGTCACACCTACAGCAATGTTGGCAGGGGAGCCGCCTACAAATTTTTCAAAGGTATGTACCTTTTTCAGCGGTTTAAACTCTTCTTTTACCTGATCGTTGTATGCAGGATTGAAGTCGATCGCTACTCTGCCCAGTAATATGAGATCGTATTTTCTGCTTTCATCGAATTTGATATATTCCATTTCCTACCTCCACTTTTTATTTGCGTTCATTGCGTGCTTTTGTATTTACATTTTCGTAATTTTATATTAGCACGCTTACATATTGCGTGCAATATGTTTTTCGCACTTCCTTTGTTTTTCTATATTTTATACAAATAAAGCTTTCTTTATTTGTGTAAAATCCATAATCTCTTTCGATTTTTGCCTATAATCGAAATATTTGTCAAACTTTTTCTTACGATTTCATCACGTAAAAAGGCACGCGTGCTTTCGCGTGGCTTTTTTTATTATTCTGTACCTGTTCTCCTGACGAAGATGTGTTTTGCACTGTCCATATTCCACTACATCTCCGATCATACCGAACACACCTGCATTTAAAGGAGCCAGACCCATTGCTCTTACGATACAGTTGCAGGATTTATCCCGACATAATCTGTATAAAAATTTCCCCCACTAAATATTGTACTTTGTCTTGATATTAATGTCTGTAAAAAGATATTCCATTTCCGGCATCTGACCTTTGCTGAGTATATCTGCCAGGATAAACGGCGGCCGGTATCCCTGTACATATCCATTCTGATCGATCAGAAAATCCACCGTATCATCTCTGAGAGCTTTTTCATTTTTGGGCGTCTGATCGTATATCACCACATAGGGTCTTTTTTCCAGCTTCAGGCTTTCGAATGCCATTCCCACACCAGCCTGTCCTCCTGATACTACGAGGATTCCATTGATCCCGGAAATATTCATCATTGCTGTTTCAATAATTTTTTTTACTTCCTCGGTTTCATCAAAACTTCCATGGACACCGGCTATGGAAATCTCCGGATAGCTTTTCTTGATTTCTTCTACAAAACCTTCTACTCGGATATTATTTACCTGGTTTCCAAAAAATCCTGTTATGATTAAAACCTTACCTCTTCTGCCTGTGAGCATTCCCAAAAGTCCTGCCGCCGTTCTTCCGCTTTTGCGGTTATCCATTCCCACAAAACATACCCGCCGCGTTCCTACTATATCTGAATTAAAGGTAACTACAGGAATTCCCTTCTCTTCTGTCAGCCAGTTCAGCTTATCGCGTATAGGATTGCAGTCTACCGGCATAATTGCAAGCCCTTCTATCCCTTCTTCTGCCAGTTCATCAATAGCCGCCAGCTGTTCTTCTTCGTTAACGGATATACTTTCTCGTATCAGAAGTTCAACACCCCAGTTCTCAAGCTCTCTTTTAGCCTGAAGGATCCCTCTGTTGATTTCAATCATAAAAGAAGCTTTTGCAAGCTGTGTTATAATGCCTATTTTATGTTTTTTTATTTTTTCTGTTTTTTTTCGCGCTCTTGGCACATATCCCATATCACTGGCTATTTCCCGTATTTTCTCTGCAACCTCTTTATTAATACGCCCTCTGTTATTTAGTGCGCGATCTACAGTTCCCCTCGAAACTCCTGCACGATCTGCAATCTGCTGTATTGTTACTGCCATAAAATACCCCCTGTTTTTATATCACATTCTAATTATATACGATTTTGCATTTTCTTTATGATAGCACATAGAAAAAAAGCACGCAATATTATGCGTGCTTTTTAAGCAAAAATATTATTCCGTTTTCCGCAAAATTATAAATAAGTAAATCAAAGCTCCCGCAATGGCAATATGAGTCAGCCCTGCAATTCCGGATATTGATGCATCCAATCCACGGGATAATTCTGTTCCCAGGGTCTGAAAAATACCACGGACGATCATTACTGCCACCATAAGAGGAAGTGCCACATTGTAAATCATATAAAATCTATAGAAACTTTTTTGTTTCATAAGATTAGTTACCTTAGCGGCAAGACCCAGAAAC
>Glacier_p2__coassemble_1900_pt1 | contig 13395 bp, 7 predicted proteins | sample Glacier_p2__metabat2_high_PE_014 | metagenome-assembled genome bin Glacier_p2 | reverse complement strand
ATTTATATGAAAGAGGTGCTGAAATGAAAGATTTTACACAGTGGGAAGGCTTTAATGGAAAGCGCTGGAAAGAAAAAATTGACGTTCGTAACTTTATCAGAATGAACTATACACCATATGATGGAGATGCTTCTTTCCTGGAAGGACCGACAGAGGCAACAGATAAGCTCTGGGGCAAACTTCAGGAGCTCCAGAAGGAAGAGCGTGCAAAAGGCGGCGTTCTGGATATGGAAACAGAGGTTGTTACTTCTCTTACCGCATATGGCCCGGGATATATCGATGAAGAAATGAAAGATCTGGAAACTGTAGTAGGTCTTCAGACTGATAAACCGCTGAAACGTGCATTTATGCCTTATGGTGGTATCAAAATGGCTGAAAAAGCATGTGAAACTTATGGTTATGAAGTAAGCGATAAAATTAAAGATATCTTTAATAATTACGAGTTCAAAACACATAACCAGGGTGTATTTGATATTTACACACCAGAGATGAAGGTTGCCCGTCACAACAAGATCCTTACAGGTCTTCCGGATACTTATGGCCGTGGACGTATCGTAGGCGATTACAGACGTGTGGCTCTTTATGGTATTGATGCTCTGATCGAAGGCAAGAAAAAAGATTTTGCAGCAAGCGACCGTCAGGGTATGAGACGTTATGATTTCCAGCTTCGTGAGGAAATCGCAGATCAGATCCGTGCTCTGGAAGGCATGAAAGCTATGGCTCAGACCTATGGCTTTGATATCTCCCAGCCGGCTAAGGATGCGAGAGAAGCTTTCCAGTGGCTGTACTTTGGATATCTTGCAGCGATCAAGACTCAGAATGGTGCTGCAATGAGTGTCGGACGTATTTCTACTTTCCTTGATATTTATATTGAAAGAGACCTGAAGAACGGTACTCTTACAGAGAAAGAGGCTCAGGAGCTTGTTGACCATATGGTAATGAAATTCCGTATGGTAAAATTTGCACGTATTCCGTCTTACAATCAGCTGTTCTCCGGTGACCCGGTATGGGCGACTCTGGAAGTGGCAGGTATGGGAATCGACGGACGTCATATGGTAACAAAGAACGACTTCCGTTTCCTTCATACTCTGGAGGATATGGGACCGGCTCCGGAACCAAACCTGACTGTACTGTACTCTTCCAGACTGCCTGAGAACTTTAAGAAATATGCAGCAAATATTTCTATTACAACAAGTTCAATCCAGTATGAGAATGATGATGTTATGCGTCCGGTATGGGGCGATGACTACAGCATTTGCTGCTGTGTATCTGCTACAGAAACAGGTAAGGAGATCCAGTTCTTCGGTGCTCGTGCAAACCTTGCAAAATGCCTTCTTTACGCAATCAATGGTGGTGTAGATGAGAAGACAAAACAGCAGGTAGGACCTGAGTATCAGCCGATTACTTCCGAGTACCTTGACTATGATGAGGTAGTGAAGAAGTATGATCAGATGATGGACTGGCTGGCTCATCTGTATGTTGGAACACTGAACATGATTCACTACATGCATGACAAATATTATTATGAAGCAGCAGAGATGGCTCTGATCGATACAAAGGTTGACCGTTCTTTTGCAACAGGTATCGCAGGATTTTCTCATGTAGTAGACTCTCTGTCTGCAATTAAATATGCAAAGGTTAAAGCAATCCGCGATGAGGATGGAATTACAACAGACTTTGAGGTAGAGGGTGACTTCCCGCGCTACGGTAACGATGATGACAGAGCAGATGAGATTGCAACAAATCTTCTGTCTACTTTCCTTGGCAAGCTGAAACACATTCATACATACCGTGATTCCAAGCCTACTACATCTATTCTTACCATTACTTCTAATGTTGTTTATGGTAAGGCTACAGGATCTCTTCCGGATGGAAGAAAAGCAGGCGAGCCTCTGGCACCTGGTGCTAACCCGTCTTACGGAGCAGAGCAGAACGGACTTCTTGCTTCCCTGAACTCTGTTGCAAAACTTGACTATGAGGATGCCCTTGACGGTATTTCCAATACACAGACCATCAATCCGGATGCTCTTGGCCATAACGATGGAGAGCGTACAGACAATCTGGTTCATGTGCTGGACGGATACTTTGATCAGGGTGCACACCATCTGAACGTAAATGTATTTGGAAAAGAAAAACTGATCGATGCTATGGAGCATCCGGAAAAAGAGGAGTATGCAAACTTTACAATTCGTGTTTCCGGTTATGCAGTTAAATTCATCGACCTTACAAGAGAGCAGCAGATGGACGTTATTGCCAGAACCTGCCACGCAGAAATGTAAGAATGGAAAAAAAAGATATCAAAGGATATGTTCACTCACTGGAAAGCTTCGGGTCGGTTGACGGCCCGGGCGTCCGGTATGTGATTTTTTTAAGCGGCTGCGGGATGCGCTGCCAGTTCTGCCATAATCCGGATACCTGGAAAATGGGACAGGGACAGGAGTATACACCTGCAGAGCTTCTGAAAAAAGCTCTTCGCTATAAAAATTACTGGGGAGAAAAAGGCGGTATCACAGTCAGCGGAGGAGAACCTCTCCTGCAGATTGATTTTCTGACAGAATTTTTCCGTCTGGCAAAAGAAGCCGGAGTTCATACAGCACTGGATACCAGTGCGAATCCTTATACAGAGAAGGAACCTTTTTATTCCAAATGGCAGGAGCTTATGAAATACACAGACCTGGTCCTTCTGGATATCAAACAGATCGATGAGGAAGAGCATGTGAAGCTTACCGGATGTACCAATCAGAATATCCTTGCTATGGCAGAAAAGCTTTCAGAAATGGATAAGCCTGTATGGATCCGTCATGTGCTTGTGCCCGGAGGAAGCGATAAGGATGAATACCTGCACAGACTTGCGGATTTTATTCATACTCTGAAAAACGTGGAAAGAGTGGAAGTGCTTCCTTACCATACTCTCGGAACGTTTAAGTGGGAGAAGCTTGGGATTCCCTATCCGCTGGAGGGAGTGAAACCGCCAACGGAAGAACGAATCAGAAATGCCAGAGAAATTCTGGGAGCGAAGTAAAGAATCTGAAATTCTTTATAATTAAAGATATAAGAACAGGAACTGCTGTGAGATACCTTTAGTTCCGGCGTAAAGTCTGCCGGAAAAGGGAAGCTTGCGGCAGTTTTTTGTTTTGTTTGTGACAGAAGTTAATAAATTTTTTACTTGGCAGTATTGTAAGCGTTTGCTACAATGAAAGAAACAAATCTATAAAGGTGGTGGTACATATGGAGAAAACCAGTATAAAAACAAATACCACTACAAAAGATAAAGCAGGATTTACCTCCGCAGAACTTGAGGAAAAATTCCTGAAAATTGCAAAACATACAACAAAGGACAGCGTATTCCGAGACTTGTTTGGGAATACAAAATATCTGCTGGAACTGTATCAGATTTTACATCCGGAAGATGCGGACGTTACAGAAGAAGATTTGAGCATTGTAACTATCAAGAATATTCTTCTTGATCAGATGTACAATGATCTGGGGTTTTGTGTAAGAGACAGATTGGTGATCCTGGTAGAAGCACAGAGTACCTGGTCATTGAATATTCTGGTGAGAGGTTTCTTATATTTAGCCCAGACATGGCAGGAATATATACAGGAAACCAAGCAGAATGTGTACAAAAGTAAAAAAATTGTTATTCCAAAGCCAGAGTTATATGTAATCTATACAGGAAGCAGAAAAAATGTTCCAGAGTGGATATTCCTTTCAGAAGAATTTTTTGGAGGGAAATCAAAATTTGCAGATCTGGGAATCCGGGTTTTGTCCTGTGGAACAGAAGGGGATATCATTGATCAGTACATAAAGTTTACCAGGGTCTTTAACGATCAGGTAAAAATTTATGGATACACCCGAAAAGCAGTTATGGAAACCATAAGTATCTGTAAAGACAGAAATGTATTAAAAGAATATCTGGAATCCAGAGAAAAGGAGGTTGTAGATATTATGTCTTTTTTGTTTGATGATGAGTATATTATGAGACTGTATGTGGAAGACAAGGTTCAGGAGGCAAGAGAGGAAGCGGAAAAAGAATTAAGGGAAGAAGCAAAGGAAGCGGCAAAGAAAGCAGCGAAGAAAGCATCAGAAGAGGCAGCGAAGAAAGCACGAGAGGAAGCAGAAAGAAAAAACAGAGAAATGACACAGAGACTTTTTTCTATGGGTATGGAAGTACAGAAGATAGCGGAAGTTATTGATGTGGAATCTTCTCAAGTGGAAAAATGGATTAGAGAAGTTCATAATGAAAAACGTTAAAAATAGAAATTCGGTAAAAAGATCCCTCGGTTCTGTATGGGCAGAGCCGGGGGAATTCCATATACAGGAGGGAATATGAGATTTTTTCATTTGTCAGATCTGCATATAGGCCTGAAGTTAATAAACAGAGACCTGAGAGAGGATCAGGAATATATTTTTGACCAGATTACAGACTATGTAAAAAAAGAAGCACCACAGGCTTTGGTGATTGCAGGAGATATTTACGATAAGGCAGTCCCGTCGGCGGAGGCAGTGGAAGTATTTGACCATCTGATCGCAGAGCTGACGAAGGCGGCTCCGGATATGACTATTATGATCATCAGCGGAAACCATGACAGCGGTCCCAGGATCAATTGTTTCCGAGATGTACTTTCCCGACAGAATGTACATATGATTGGAATTCCTCCTAAGACGGAAGAGGAATTTATAGAAAAGGTTATTTTACAGGATGCATATGGAAATGTGAACTTTTATCTGCTTCCATTTGTGAAGCCTTCTATGGTGAAGGAAATCACAGGAACAGATGAAAACGGCAATAATCTTTCTTACGACGAAACTATTCATCGGCTGATCGAAAGGGAAAAAATCAATCAAGATCAGAGAAATATTCTGGTTAGCCACCAGTTTTATCTTCCTGTTGGAAAAACAGCGGAAGATGTGGAAAGAATGGACTCAGAGATCCGTACGGTGGGGAATATTGATGAAATTTCTGCAGATGTACTGGAAAAATTCGATTATGCGGCATTGGGCCATATCCATAAACCGATGAAAGCAGGAAGAGAGACTTTCCGGTATTGTGGAACGCCCCTGGCGTGTTCAGTAAGTGAAGCAGAGCAGCAGAAAGGGATACTTATGGTGGATATTTCTGAAAAGGAGAGTCAGCCTGAAGTTACTGTTCTTCCTTTAAAGCCTCTTCGTCAGGTCCGGGTGATAAAAGGAAAGCTGGAAGAGGTTCTGGAGCAGGGATGTGAAGATTATGTAACAGTAATTCTTACAGATAAGGTAGATCTGGATGTGATTGATATGCAGGACCGTCTGCGGCTTGCCTTTCCAAAACTTCTGGAGATCAGAAGAGAAGGATTGAGAAATGCTGTTACAGAAATGCGCATGGAAGAACAGAAATTCCTGGATCCTTTTGAACTGTGCTGTGCGTTTTTACAGGATACAGATGAAGCAGAAAAAGAGCTCCTTATGGATGTGATCCATACGGTTCAGGAGGTGAAATAAGAATGAGGCCTTTAAAATTAAAAATGCAGGCATTTGGCTCTTACGGAAGAGAGACGGTAATAGATTTTACAAAGCCGGAGCAGAATCTGTTTTTGATCACAGGAGATACAGGAGCGGGAAAAACAACTATTTTCGATGCTATTGTATTTGCTCTGTATGGAGAAGCAAGTTCCACATCCAATAAAAAAGAAGGCGTGGTACTTCAGAGTCAGTATGCGGAATTGAATATTGAGCCGTACGTAGAGATGGAATTTATGGAAGGGGAAGAACGATATACTGTCCGGCGTGTTCCAAGACATTTAAAAACTGTTACAAGAGGTGCGGCTAAAGGAAAAGGCACCAGAGAGATCACCGGATCTGTCACTCTCTTTATGCCGGATGGGACAGAATATCCTTCTAAGGAGACCAACGCAAAACTTCAGGAGATCACAGGTCTTACAAAAAGCCAGTTTATGCAGGTGGCAATGATCGCTCAGGGTGAATTTATGGAGCTTCTGAGAGCAAAATCAGATGATAAAAAGAAAATTTTTCGGAAATTGTTTAATACAGAAATGTATGAACAGATCGTAAATGAACTGGGAAACAGAAAAAGAAATATGGAAAGAGAGATTGCTGTGATCCGGACCAGATGTCAGAGTGAGACAGCAAGAATTAAATTTTCTGGAGATAAAGCAGAGGAAAAAAATCCCGGAGACGACGAGATCAGTTTCTGTGAAAAACGGCTGGAGGAACTGAAAAAGCGTGTTTCAGACGGAGAAATTGTTGTCATGCCGGAGCTTACAGAGGTTCTGGAGAGATATCTGGTCATACTGGATAATCAGCTAAAAAAAGCACAGAAGTTATATGAGGATGCGGCGGAAATACGGGATAAAAAAAGAGATATTTATATAGAAGCCCAACAGCTTCAAAGTTTGTTCATTCAAAGAAAACAGACAGAAGAAGAACTGGAGGAATACAGGAAACAGTCTTTTGAGATGGAAAATAAGGAAAAACTTGCAGGCAGTGTGTCGGATGCCTGGGAGATAAAAACCTTTTATGATTTCTGGAAAGCAGGACAGGAAGATGCGGAAAGAGTCCGCACAGCATTTGAAACTCAGACGGAAAGACTTCCTGGTCTGATGGAAGAAGAAGAGGGCATGATTCAGGAGGAACAGAAAAAACAGAAAGAACTGGAGACGGTTCAGGAAGAATATACGCGGACATTAGAAAAGGCAGAAAAAGCGATTCAGCTTTTTGGACAGATAAAAGAAACAAAGAAAAAAATGGATATGGGAAAGGAACTGCTGGAGAAAGCCCGGATAAAAGAAGAAGCAGATAAAAGGGCTTTTGAGGTTCTGGAAAACAGGGAAAAAGCCTTGCGTGACAGGTCAGAGCAGCTTGCAGACGCAGAAGAAAAGCTGGCTGTATGTCAGAGTCAGATGAAAGAAATAAATGGTATGACTGCAGATTTGAAAGCGCTTTCCAGTATTTACAAAGAACAAAAAACATATGAAAAAAAGATTGAAGAGCTGAAAGAAAAGTATAAAGAGGCCAGAGCATCATACGAAAAAAAACATGGGGAATACGAGAAAAAACGGCAGAATTTTCTGGATGCTCAGGCAGGTTTTCTTGCGTCAGAGCTTATGGAAGGAATGCCCTGTCCGGTGTGTGGATCTACAGAGCATCCACGTCCCTGTGTTATGAAGAAAGAACATTCAGAATTTACCCGTGAGGGTATGGACCTGCTGGAAAAAGAAACGGAAAAGCTTCGGGCGGAACAGGAAAATCTGTCAGCAGAGGTGAAATCAAATACTGATCTCAGGGATGTGAAAAAACAGGATTTTGATGAAAGTTTTAACAGGCTTAAAAACCGAATGAGAGAGAATATTCAAGCTCTTCCGGAAGAATTTTCCCCGGGACAGGGGCAGGAACTGATCAGACAGTGGATGAAGGAAGTGCAGGAAAATGGAATAAAATATCAAAGGGACTGGGAGGAACTGCAGTCTGTTCAGAAACAGATGAAAGATCTGGAAGAAGAAAAACCTGCTGTCAGAAAACAGATGGAAATATCAGCAGAGCAGGTAAGGGAAGCCGGAATTGCATATGAATCTGCCAAAGCGGAATTTCAAAGCTATTCTTTTTCTTCGGATTTTGAATCAGAGGAAGCTGCAAAAAAAGCAGAGGCAGAAGCTGCCCGTAAAAAGGAACGTTTTACAGAGGATTATAATACAGCCAGGGCTGCCAGAGAGAAGGCAGGAACAGAAAGAAGTAATACAGAAACATTGATAAAAAAATATAGGGCTGAGCTTCCTGCAGCAGAAGCAGAAGAAGAAAAGCGGAAAAAGAATTACGAGAGTATGGCAGAAGGAAAAGAGATGGCAGAATCTCAATGGAAATCTCTGACAGATATCTATGAAAAACAAATGACAGAACAGCTAAGAAAAGAGGTGCAGGTTTTCCGCGAAGGAAAGAAGGCCGCTGAAGGAAAAGCCCAGTCTCTGACTGCGGCTATAGGAAACAGAAAACCGCCGGTAATGGCTGATATACAAAAAGAAACAGAGGATGCAGAGCATCGTCTTAAATCTGTAGAAAGCTTACGGGATCAGATTCGTTCTGTGTATAAAGACAACAAAGAAGCGGATCATATACTGTCTCCAATGCTTCAGGAACGACAGAAACTTGTGGAGGAGCATGGGCGTATCGATCATCTGTACCGGCTTGTTTCCGGCAATGTCAGCGGTTCCAGAATGGATCTGGAAACCTATGTACAGAGGTATTATCTGGAAAAGATCCTTTATGCAGCTAACAGGCGCTTTCGGGATATGTCTGCGGGTCAGTTTGAGCTTCGGATGTATAATCTGGAAAAGGCCGGAGAAGGAAAAAACCGGGGACTTGATCTGATGGTCTACTCTGCAGTGACCGGAAAGGAGAGAGAAGTAAGAACACTTTCTGGAGGAGAATCTTTTATGGCAGCGCTGGCTCTTGCATTGGGAATGGCAGATCAGATCCAGGAAAGCTCTGTTGCCATAAATCTGGATATGATGTTTATTGACGAAGGCTTTGGATCCCTGGATGAACATTCCAGAAATCAGGCAGTGAAGGTACTTTTGGAAATGGCGGAGGGATCAAAACTGATCGGGATCATATCGCATGTGACAGAACTGAAGCAGGAAATTGAGGATCAGCTGATCGTCACAAAGGATGAAAGCGGCAGTCATGTAAAATGGCAGATAAGCTAAAGAAATACCCCGGAGATATTCCGGGGCATTTCTGTATTCAGGTCTCTGCCTGTTTCATTTTAGCCAGTTCTCTTTTGGCAAAGACAATAGCCAGAATAAAGGCGGCTGTATCGGCGATGGGACCGGCATACATGACGCCGTCGATTCCTATAAAGAGAGGCAGGATCACGATCAGGGGAAGCAGAAAAACAAGCTGTCTGGTAAGGGACATGATAATTCCAAGTTTTGCTTCTCCGATGGAGGTAAAAAATCCTGCAGACATGGGCTGTATGCCGTTGGCAAAGGTCAGAAACATAAAAATCCGAAGATAGCGTTCTGCAAACTGAAAGTACAGATCGCTTCCTGTTCCGAAAAGTCCTACAATCTGGTGAGGGAAAAACTGAAAACAGAGAAAAAATACAGTTGCGATAATGGTACAGGCAGTTACGGAATAACGATAAGTTTTTCTGACCCGGTCATATTTTCCCGCACCATAGTTAAATCCCCAGATAGGCTGGCTGCCCTGTGATATGCCAATGCAGATTGACAGGAAGACCATATTTACCTTTGAGATGATTCCTACACAGGCAATTGGTATATCGCTTCCGTATGCGGAGGCTGCGCCATAGTAACGCAGGATGTTGTTCATAAAAATCTGTACAACAGCAAGAGCAATCTGATTAAAAAAGGAAGCTGCTCCAAGAGAAACAATCAGTTTTATATGTTCTATATGGGGAAGGAACATATTTTTGTTCAAGTTCATTTTGCGGAAGCGCGCAAAATAAAGAATTACAAGAATACCGGATACTGCCTGACCGATCACTGTGGCCCAGGCTCCGCCTTTGATGCCCCATCCGAAGCCAAAAATAAAAAGAGGGTCAAGTACAGTATTGATCACAGCGCCTGTCAGCATGCAGGTCATAGAAAAACCAGGACTTCTGTCGGCACGTATCAAATGGCAGCCGCCGGTAGTCAGTATATAAAAAGGAATGCCTACAGCAGTGATTCCGGTGTAGTCAATGGCATATGGCATAACGTCCGGTGTTCCGCCAAAAAGATGCAGGAGAGGATCAAGGAACAGAAGAACTGCCGCAGAGATCAGGATACCGCTGATTCCAAGCATAGAAAGACTGGCGCCTGCAATATAGCTGGCTTTTTCGTCATGTCCTGCGCCTGATTCCAGATTATAGCTGGAGGCGCCTCCGATCCCCAGAAGAAGAGCAATGGCAGTAGAAAAAATAGTTACAGGAAATGCCACATTTGTAGCGGCGTTTCCCAGCATTCCCACTCCCTGGCCGATAAAGATCTGGTCTACAATATTATAAAGAGCGCTTACCAGCATGCTTATAATTGCTGGAACAGAGAATTTTAAAATAAGTCCGCCTACGGGAGCGGAGCCCAGCGGATTGTCGGTTTGAACGTTGTGATTCTGAATTTTCAAGGCAAAGGTTCCTTTCTTTTAGCTTTTGATAAAAACAAACAGCAGCGCTGGCGTATACCTATGCTATTGTTTAAGAAACAGTATATCATTTTTTCGGGCAGGAGAAAAGCTGAAACAGAGTGGTTGAGAAATCTGTTTTTTCATGATATTCTGGAACGGTACAGAGAGAATTATTTTATCCGCTTACAGGTGTAGAGCAGAAAGGATTTTATATTGATTTCAAAAACAATGCGCGCAATTTTACATGCGCTGTCTTACAGTAATGTGGAAGTGGAGGCTGCCAGAAAGCTGGCAGATCTGAAAAAGCTTGATGCAATGAGGATTTTTTTAAAGAAATTAGATACAAAGGTATATAATGGAGATTACGAAGTTCCGGTACGTCTTTATTTCCCAAATGAGGAAGCCATGAAAACAGAGACATCTCAGGGCTTGGCTTATCCTATTCTCCTGTTTTTTCACGGAGGCGGCTGGGTGACGGACAGTGTGGAAAATTATGACCGGGTGTGCTCCCGGATGGCGCAGGACACAGGTCATATTGTGATTTCCGTGGAGTATCGATTGGCTCCGGAGCATCGTTTCCCTATCGGACTGGAGGATTGTTACGCAGCAGCCAGGACACTTTATATGGATCTTTTGAGAGAAGATCAGGACAAGATCACTATTATGGGAGACAGTGCCGGAGGAAATCTGGCAGCAGCCGTATGTCTGCTTGCCAGAGACAGAGGAGAGTTTATGCCAAAAAGACAGATTCTGATCTATCCGGCTCTGGGAAACTGCTATACAGAGGAGTCTCCTTATAAGTCTGTTCATGAAAATGGAACGGATTATCTTTTGACGGCAGAGAGGATGGAAAATTATCTTCTTCTTTATGAAAACAGCAAGGAAGACCGAAAGAATCCGTATTTTTCTCCGCTGATGGAGCAGAATCTGTCCAATATGCCGGATACCCTGATTCTTACTGCAGAGTTTGACCCTTTGCGGGATGAGGGAGAAGAGTATGGAAAACGTCTGAAAGAAGCAGGGAACTATGTGGAAGTACACAGGATTCCCAATGCTCTTCATGGATATTTTGCCCTGGGGATTCGGTTTTTCCATGTGCAGGAAAGCTTTCGGCATATGAATGCATTTCTGGAAAAAAGGGAAGACTGACAGCCTGAGAATGGACTGCTTCAGAAATAAAAACAGGAAAAACCTTCCTTGCCTGATCACGGAGTCTGTGATATATTTGAAGCATCAAATGTGAATAAGGCGGGCAGATCGTGAAATCAGGATATTCAAAATGGAGAAAGCTGGATAATGCAGCGCTGGCATTTCCGCCGGCAACAGACAAAAATGATACCAGAGTCTTCCGGATGTACTGTGAGCTGACGGAAGAAATAAGCCCCCAGATCCTTCAGGACGCACTTGACAGGACAATGAAAAAATATCCCTTGTTCCAGGTGGTTCTGAGAAAGGGGCTTTTTTGGTTTTATCTGGAGAGAAGAGATATCCGGGCAGTGGCAAAAGAGGAAAAAAAACCTCCTTGCAGCAGACTGTATATCCCGGATAAAAAGTCGCTTCTTTTTGAGGTTTCCTATTATGAAAACCGCATTAATTTTGAGGTTTATCATGCACTTACAGATGGAACAGGGGCAAGGAATTTTCTTCAGGAGCTGGTACAGAATTATCTGATTCTCCGGCATCCGGAGGCAGGACTTCCCTATATAAAAACAGAGGAAAAATCCACTTTCCGGGATCACGAGGAGGACAGTTTTTCTCAGTATTATTCCTCGGAAACACCTAAAAATAAAGATAAAAATCCCCGGGCAGTGCCTCTGAAAGGAGCTATGCTCAGTCATGAAGAAATGGAGATTTTGGAGATATCCATACCTGTAAAGGAGATTTTGGCAAAAGCCCGGGAATATGGAGCCTCGATCACTGCGTATCTGTCGGCGGTATTTATATGTTCCATTCATGAGGAGATTCCAAAAAACAGGCAGAAGCGTCCTGTGACCCTGATGGTTCCTGTAAATCTGAGGAATTTTTTTCCGTCAGAGTCCATGGCAAACTTTTTTGGCTGGATCGAAGTGGGATATACGTTTACAGAAACTACAACCTTTCAGGATGTGCTGGAGGATGTGAAAAAACAGTTTGAGGAAGAACTGGTAAAAGAAAAGATTGCCATGCACATGAACGGCTATGTGCGTCTGGAAAAAAATCCTCTGATCCGTGCGGTTCCTCTTGAAGTCAAAAAGTATTTTCTGATGGTGGGAGCTGCCTGGGGAAGCCGCAGGATTACAACAGTATATTCCAATATCGGAGTGGTCCGCTTTCCAAAAGAATATGAACCTTATATCCAAAGATTTGGATTTTTTACCTGTACAGAGGCTTTGCAGCTCTGTTCCTGTTCCTATGGAGACGAGCTTCTTCTGGGCTTTACTTCAAAGATTCCGGGAGAAAGTATCCAGAGAAATTTCCTCAGATATCTGAGGGAAGATAAGATATCTTTTAAAGAAGAAAGAAATGATTTTCCGGGGTGTCAGGAGGAACAGAAGCAGGAGGGAAAAAAAGCCTATCAGATTTTTTCTTTCCTTTGTCTTACAGTGGCGGTAATCTGTGGAATGGTCAATTATATGATCTGGGATACGCTGAACTGGTTCTGGTTTGCAGCAGCGGGAAGCTTCTGTGCCTGGCTTGTTGTTTCCGTGGGATATACCAAACGGAGAAACATTTTGAAGAATGAAATGTGGCAGCTGATCCTGATTACGGTGATCGCTGTTTTGTGGGATAATTTCACCGGCTGGAGAGGCTGGTCGGTTGATTTTGTGCTTCCTTTCGGGGCTATGGCGGTTCTGGGATCCATGCCGGTGATCGTTAAGGTGAATCATCTGGAAAAGGAAGAGTACCTGTTTTATCTGATCCAGGCAGGTATTGCAGGATGTATTCCTATAATTTTGGTGTGGATCGGACTGGTCCGTTTTCCGTATCCTTCGGTAATTTGTGCCGGTATCAGCTTTCTGGTTCTGGCGGGACTGTTTATCTTTCAGAAAAAAAGTACGGTCAGGGAATTTCATAAGAAACTGAGAATGTAAAAAGTCATAAAAAGGCTGTTGTAGGAACTGTGTCAGATGGGAGAAAAATCCCGTTGGCCAGGGCGTACAGCAGTCTTTTGTTTTACTGAAATTTTGTCATTTAGTACATGATTTTTGTCTCTTGTGTATACCGTGTTTACAATTTCAGGTATAATGATTATAGTAAAAACAACAGGAGAGAGTGACTGAAATGTACAGAATTGCA
>Glacier_p2__coassemble_1898_pt1 | contig 13432 bp, 12 predicted proteins | sample Glacier_p2__metabat2_high_PE_014 | metagenome-assembled genome bin Glacier_p2 | reverse complement strand
TCCAAAGGGAGGTAGACGGAAATGGGTTTTATTTATGCGGTTCGTTCTGAACAGGAAAAAACGAAGCATACATCGTTTTGGGCTATTCATTTTTGTATACCCGTTATGGGGGCATTGTTATTTCTTGCTTACTATTCCCAGTATGGCAGCACAGCAGATAGTAAAAAGCTCAAAATGATATTGGAAATTACAACAACGTTTTTTCCATTGTTGATAAGCGTTATTGTCGGTCTGAACGTGGCACTGGAAGAAAAGGCTTCACACTTCCAAACGCTGCTTGCTGTACCAAACAGATACAAAAATATGCTTGCAAAATTAACTTATCTTTATGGTTCGGGGGTATTTGCATTGTTCTTTCTGCTCCTGTTATTTGTGAGTGGCATACATCTTTTGGGAATGGCTGATACAGTGCAGCTTGGAATGCTGATTGGAGCCGCCGCCGGGATGGCATTTTGTAATTTGATAATATACATCTTGCACCTGTTCCTTAGCTTCAAATTTGGATTAGGGCTATCCCTGTTTTGGGGCGTGTTTGAAAGTCTGCAATGTATCTTATATAGCAATATCGAACTAAAAGGCATAGCGAGGTACATTCCCTTTTCATGGTCTATGAATTGGGTAAAGTATATTTTGAGCCGACAAATTTTCAACTATGGAACAGAAAAAATATGGATTGCAGCATTAACGACAGGCGGCTTATTGCTGACCTTATTATGGTTTTCTCATTGGGAGGGACGAAAAAATTATGAATAAAAGCAAAAAAATAATGATACTTCTGCTGTTTACCTTTATCGTTTGTGTGGCTCTTGCAGGCTGTACTTTACAGGACAAAATCGAAGAATATTCCAGTGACAAGGAACAATGCTATTTGAATACGGAAAACGTAACACGTTTTTCCTATAAAGGTAACGATCACACCATTTTGGCAGATACCGTATCAAATGGCGGGCTTGGAGAATGGATTGGATATATCCGGCAGCTTGCCGCCATAGACGAGAACGGAAAAATATTGTTGCAAGAAAACGTTGAAACGGTGACTTTTCAATCCTTAGCGGATTTGGCGGAGAAAGCACCAGAAGCCGCTTACATTATTCCTTTTCTCAATGTATATGCGGCTCCTAACGCAGACGATTATCTTCCACCGCTGTATCAGAGAGTAGTATGTGGAAACCGAAGATGCTCCGGCAACGGCTGGTATGCTTGAGAAGAAGCTGTCAGTATTCAGAAAGATTTCTGATAGAGGTCGATTGTAACGTTGACACCGCCATATACAAATGGAAGCCAACACGCCGAACAAAATGGAAAATCATCGTAAGAAATCCAAACAAAAAGTAGATGTACTGACAACGGGCATAACCGCTGTCTGGGAGGTGATGCAGAAGAATACGGAGGAAAGGAGGTATGTGCATCATGAGAAAAACAACAGAGTATAAGGCTGAGAACCGTCTAACGGTAGATATTGAAAGATTAATGGCAATGTTATCCTGCGGAGAAGTAACTGCAAAGAAAATTGCAGACTATGCAGAAGCAAGAGAGATTATTGGAAGACGTGTTCTTTATAACGTGGATAAGATAAAAAAAATATCTTGATGCAATGGCAGTGTAATGAAAGATTAGAAGATAAAATACAACAACTTTCCTTCGGAATGAAAAGTAAAAAAGGGAAAATATTCCTGTAAAACAGGCAAATAAAAATTAGCATTTTGCAGGAATTTACCCTTGGAAATCATAAAATATTATGTTAATCTGTGAGCAGATATCAGGCAGTAAAAACTGATGTCGACAGGACAAAAATCATTCCGAATAACGAAAAATGAAGTGAAAGGAATGATTGATATGGCAAGAAAAGATAATAAAGGCAGAAATTTAAAAACAGGTGAATACCAGCGTCCGGATGGACGTTATGAGTATCGCTACAAGGATGAAATTACCGGAAAACGTAATTCGGTTTATGCAGCTGATCTGGCGAGTCTGCGAGAAATGGAAAAGAAGATCAATAAGGATATGGATGAGCTGCTTATTACAGATGCATCAGTCAAGAAGCTGACCGTAAATACATTGTTTGAGCGATATATGGCAACAAAGAATATCAAGGAAAGAACGAAAAAAAATATATCCGTATGTGGGATTACCGGATACGAAATACTTTGGGAAATATTCGTGTTGTGGATTTTAAGACGTCTCACGTAAGAACGTTCTTTTCCGCATTGTCAGATGGAGGACTGGCACACAGTACAATCAAAGGTCTTTATGGCTTACTGAATCCCAGTTTTGAACTGGCAGTGGAAGATGGGATTATCCGCAAAAATCCGGTAACGGGAACACTTGGAGATTATGGAGCTCCGGCAAAAGAGAAAGAAGCACTGACACTGGAACAGCAGGAAAAACTTTTGAAATTTGTTGAACAGAGTAATGTGTATAAGCATCATCTTCCAATGATGTAGGTTATGTTTGGGGCTTGCCTGAGAGTGAGTGAAACCATCGGCTTAACCTGGTCAGATGTGGATATGAAGAATCGGGAGATCCATGTAGGTGGACAGCTTGTGTATTATGAAGGTGATGAAGGATATTGTTTCCATGATTCAGAAACCAAAATGGATGCAGGAATCAGAGATATTCCTATGACACAGATGGTATATGATGCGTTCCGTAAACAGAGAGAGCTGAACCTGATGCTTGGCTTACAGAGTAAGGTGGAGATCGGTGGACGTAGTGGATTTATCTTCAATACAAAGCATGGATGTCCGATCATGCCGGCGGGAGTGAATAGCTTTCTGAAAAATATTGTTAATGCTTATAATAAGAAAGAAAGCAAATTGGCAGAAGAAGAGAAGCGAGAGCCGGAGTTGATGCCTCCTATTTCATCACATACCCTTCGTCATACGGGATGTATCAGATTGGGTGAGAACAATGCTAAAATGAATCTGCCGGAAACCATACCTGCTGTGGTATAAACCAGAAGTCGTTGTCGTAAAATGTGGTAAGAAAATCAGACAAATATATTTTTCCAAGAATTTGTCGTAAAAATGTGGTCAAACCAAGAAAATCGAGTGTGAAAGAGAATGTTACGCCATGCACAGCTTGGGAAAGAATTCCCTCGCTGTAGGGCTGTCGCCCTATAAAATAGCAAAAAAAGACGCCTTTGCAAGTAAACTAGCAGGGCGTCTTTTTTCACCATTTTGCATGGCTCGTAGCGTTCACAAAATCTTCACAAAATAATTAGCACTCATCTCTTGACAGTGCTAACAGAAAATGATATGTTATATAAGAAATAGAACAAGTCAACAGAGTTCCCCATATATACGGGGAGATCATTTTTTGTATAGACAGAGGAGGAGAGCCTATGAATATCAGTAAATTCACACAGAAATCCATACAGGCTGTTCAGGATCTGGAGAAGATCGCCTACGAATACGGAAATCAGGAGGTAGAACAGGAGCATCTTCTGTATGCACTTCTGACCCAGGAAGACAGTCTGATCCTTAAGCTCATCGAAAAGATGGAGATTAATAAGGAATATTTTATAAACACAGTAAAAAAAGCGCTGGATGCCAGAGTAAAGGTCAGTGGCGGAGATCTGCGGTTCGGACAGTATCTGAACAAAGCGCTGGTCAATGCGGAGGACGAAGCAAAGGCAATGAGAGACGAATATGTTTCAGTAGAGCATCTGTTTCTGTCTCTTCTGAAGCAGCCAAGCCCCAGCATGAAAAAAATCTTTGATGAATTCGGGATTACCCGGGAAAGATTTTTACAGGCACTTTCTACCGTAAGGGGAAATCAGAGGGTAGTCAGCGACAATCCAGAGGCAACCTATGATACTTTAAATAAATATGGAGAGGATCTAGTGGAAAAAGCCAGAAATCAGAAGCTGGATCCGGTAATCGGCCGTGATGCAGAAATACGGAATATTGTACGGATTCTTTCCCGTAAGACAAAAAACAACCCGGTTCTGATCGGTGAGCCAGGTGTCGGTAAAACAGCAGCGATTGAAGGACTTGCACAGAGAATCGTGGCAGGAGACGTTCCGGAAGGACTGAAAAATAAAAAGATTTTTGCCCTGGATATGGGTGCGCTTGTTGCAGGAGCCAAATACAGAGGCGAGTTTGAAGAACGTCTGAAAGCGGTTCTTGAAGAGGTAAAAAAGAGCGAGGGAAACATCATCCTTTTTATTGACGAGCTTCATCTGATCGTAGGTGCCGGCAAGACAGACGGTGCCATGGATGCAGGAAATATGCTGAAACCTATGCTGGCAAGAGGAGAACTTCATTGTATTGGAGCAACGACCCTGGACGAATATCGCCAGTATATTGAAAAGGATGCAGCACTGGAACGTCGTTTCCAGCCAGTCATGGTAGATGAGCCTACAGTGGAGGATACCATTTCCATTCTTCGTGGACTGAAGGAACGCTACGAGGTATTCCATGGAGTCAAGATCACAGACAGCGCTCTTGTAGCGGCAGCAACACTTTCTCACAGATATATTACAGACCGGTTCCTTCCGGATAAGGCCATTGATCTGGTGGATGAGGCCTGCGCACTGATCAAAACAGAATTGGATTCTATGCCTACAGAGCTGGACGAACAGAGGCGCAAGATCATGCAGATGGAGATCGAGGAGTCTGCACTGAAAAAAGAAACGGATAATTTAAGTAAGGAACGTCTGGCAGATCTTCAGAAGGAACTGGCAGATCTGAGGGATGTGTTTAATACTCAGAAAGCGCAGTGGGATAACGAGAAACATTCTGTAGAAAAACTTCAGAAGCTTCGTGAGCAGATCGAGGATGTAAATAAACAGATCCAGAAAGCTCAGCAGAGTTATGATTTGGAGAAGGCGGCAGAGCTTCAGTATGGAGAGCTTCCAAGACTTCAGCAGCAGCTTGAGATTGAAGAGCGCAATACAAAAGAAAGCGGTCATCAGCTTGTGCATGAAGCAGTGACAGATGATGAGATCGCAAGGATCATTTCACGTTGGACAGGTATTCCTGTAACCAGATTGACTGAAGGAGAGAGAGCAAAACTTCTTACTCTGGAGGATGAGCTTCATAAACGTGTGATCGGTCAGGATGAGGGCGTACGCCTGGTAACTGATGCGATTCTTCGCTCCAAAGCCGGAATCAAGGATCCCAGCAAGCCAATTGGTTCATTCCTGTTCCTTGGTCCTACTGGCGTCGGTAAGACAGAACTGGCCAAGACTCTGGCTGCTACACTTTTTGATGACGAGCAGAATATGGTCCGTATTGACATGAGTGAATATATGGAAAAATATTCGGTATCCCGCCTGATCGGAGCGCCTCCGGGATATGTGGGATATGAAGAAGGCGGTCAGCTGACAGAAGCTGTGCGCCGGAAACCGTACAGCGTTGTGTTGTTTGATGAAATCGAAAAAGCACATCCGGATGTATTTAATGTACTTCTTCAGGTGCTGGATGACGGTCGAATCACGGATTCTCAGGGACGTACGGTGGATTTTAAGAATACGATCCTGATCATGACCTCCAACATTGGTTCTCCGTATCTTCTGGATGGAATTGATGAAAATGGAGAGATTAAGTCAGAGGCTCAGGAAATGGTCATGAATGACCTGAAAGGACATTTCCGTCCGGAATTTTTGAACCGTCTTGACGAAATAATTCTGTTTAAACCCTTGACAAAAGATAACATTGGTAACATAGTAGACCTGATGGTGGCAGAGCTGGATCAGCGTCTGTCTGACCAGGAGCTTTCCCTGATCCTGACAGAAGCAGCTAAGGAGCAGGTGGTAGAGAATGGGTATGACCCGGTATACGGCGCCCGTCCGCTGAAGCGTTATCTGCAGAATTATGTGGAAACACTTGCTGCCAGGAAGATTCTTTCCGGCGACGTCCATGCAGGCGATACGCTGGAACTGGATGTACGGGAAGGGAAGTTTATTATCAATGTAAAGGATGGTAACAGATGATACCCAAGGACCCGGTAATTTTACTGAGTTACGTAAACACACAGCTTCGGGATTATTATGAATCCCTGGAGGCACTCTGTACCTGCAGAGGCCTTAAGAAAGATGAACTGGTAGAAAAACTGAAGTCGATCGATTATGAATATGATGAGGCAACGAACCAGTTTATATAAGAAAAAAGCCGGAGAAACTCCCTGTGTACAGGGCTGGTTTCTCCGGCTTTTTTACCAGGAAAACAATATATTTATTGCTGACGTTCTCTAATAGAAAATTCTCTGTGAGTATGCGAAATATAATTATGTAGCTAATGATTAATTTGTGAAAATAATGTGTTCAAAAGGTGAAAAAAGTGTAAAGTGCACAAAAATTACTTGCATTTTTTGTGCAAATGAGTATCATATAAAATTAGCCGACTAATTAAAGATGGGAGGTAAAAAATGAAAACGGTAAAAGAATCAGAGGAAACTGGATTCCAGGATTTATTTGTACAGCTGAATAGGGCTTATGCATCAAAATGCTTTCATCAGATGTCTGTGCTGGGAATTCATCCGGGGCAGATTCCATTTATCATGCTTTTATCCCAGCACGAGGATATGAGCCAGAAGGAGATTGCGGAGGAACTTCAGGTGAAGCCGCCGACAGTAAATGTCATGGTGCAGCGTATGGAAAAATCCGGTATTATCGGCCGGAAGCACGATCAGGAAGACCAGAGAGTAACAAGAGTTTTTCTAACAGAAAAGGGACAGGAAATGAAGAAACTTGTTGCCAGACAGGTAGAAAAAAATGAAACCTATGTGCAGAAAGGGTTTACTGATACGGAAAAATGTCTGTTCCGTCGGTTTATGGAGCAGATCATAGAAAATATTTATAATATCCCGGAGGATGCCGAAGGGGAAACTATGGAAAAAGGAGAGTCTGACAAGTGATCAAATTAATGAAATATCTGAAAAGATCTGCCGGATATGTGGTTCTGATCTTTGCCTTGCTGTTTCTGCAGGCATACTGTGATCTGTCACTGCCGGATTACACTTCCAGGATCGTGAATGTGGGAATTCAGCAGAAAGGCATTGAAGACGGTGTGCCCGGGAAACTGCGGAAATCCTCTATGGATAATTTGAAACTGTTTATGAGTGAGGATGAGGCTTCTGACATAGAGAATGTCTATAAAGAAGAGGGAGATGTCTGTATCCTTCATAAAGATATAGATAAAGAAACCCGAGAGAAACTGAACGAAAGCTTTGGTAAACCCATGCTGATCCTTATGGGTATTACTGCCGGCGGTGAGGAATCAGAAAAAATGCTGGCAGAAATGCACATTCCTGAAGGAACGGATCCGGTTCAGGCCATTGCAGCTATGCCGGAAGAGGCAAGAGCACAGATGGCGGAAACTATGGGAGAAAAATTTGCAGAAATGCCGGATTCGATCATCACACAGGCAGCAGTTTCCTATGTGCAGATGGAATATGAAGCCTTGGGAGAGGACATTGATGAGATTCAGATGAGATATATTGGAGAAGCAGGTCTTAAGATGATCCTCATGGCACTTTTGATCATGGCGGCTTCCATCTCGGTTGTATTTCTTTCTGCAAAGGTTGCTGCCAGTCTTGGACATGATATCAGAGGAGATGTTTACCGGAAGGTCATTGGATTTTCCAGCAATGAATATAATAAATTTTCTACAGCGTCTCTGATCACAAGAAGCACCAATGATGTGCAGCAGGTCCAGCAGACAATGGCTATGATGTTCCGTATCGTACTGTATGCACCGATCATAGGTATCGGAGGTGTTCTCCGGGTGTTGGATACAGATTCTTCTATGACCTGGATCCTTGGTGTGGGAGTGGTGCTGATCCTTGTTTTGATCGGTCTTCTTTTTTCCATTGCCATGCCGAAGTTTACAAAGCTTCAGGTGCTGATTGACAGACTGAATCTGGTTACTCGTGAAATACTTACAGGAATTCCTGTAATCCGTGCGTTCAGCCGGGAAAAACATGAGGAAGAGCGTTTTGAGGATGCAAACCGTATTCTGACAAAGACAAATCTGTTTGTAAACAGGTGTATGACCTTTATGATGCCTTCCATGATGCTGATCATGAATGGAATTTCTGTCCTGATTGTATACAATGGTTCTCACGCAGTAGATGCCGGTAATATGCAGGTGGGAGATATGATGGCATTTATTCAGTATGCAATGCAGATCATCATGGCTTTCCTGATGATCACTGCAATGTCTATTATGCTTCCAAGAGCAAATGTGGCAGCACTTCGTATTGTGGAGATTCTGGAAACAGAGAATTCTCTGGAAGATCCTCAGAACCCGGTTCATCCGTCTGCAGAAGAGACGGGAACGGTAGAATTTGATCATGTATCCTTTGCCTATCCGGATGCAGGAGAAAACGTACTGACGGATATCAGCTTTAAGCTCAGGAAAGGACAGACCCTTGCTGTGATAGGAAGTACCGGAAGCGGAAAAAGTACCCTGATCAATCTGATTCCCAGATTTTACGATGCAACAGAGGGGCAGGTAAAGGTAGATGGTACAGATGTACGGGATATGGCACAAAAGGATCTGAGAGACCGTCTGGGCTATGTTCCCCAGAAAGGTGTACTTTTTTCCGGAACTATTGATTCCAATATCCGGTATGGAAAGACAGATATTTCCCGGGATCAGGTAAAACAGGCCGCAGCAGTTGCTCAGGCACAGGATTTTATTGAAGAAAAGCCGCATGGCTATGATTCTTCTGTATCTCAGGGAGGTACGAACGTGTCCGGTGGACAGAAGCAGAGACTTTCCATTGCCAGAGCTATTGCGAGAGATCCGGAGATATTTATCTTTGACGACAGCTTTTCTGCTCTTGATTTTAAGACAGATAAGGCTCTGAGACAGGCATTGAAGGAGCATACCGAAAATGCTACAACGATTATTGTAGCCCAGCGTATCAGTACTATTCTGGGGGCAGATCAGATCCTTGTACTGGATGAGGGCAGAATGGCAGGTCTTGGAACTCACAGAGATCTTATGAAAAACTGTGAGGTATATCGTCAGATCGCCATGTCACAGTTATCAGAGGAGGAACTGGCAAATGAGTGAAAATAGAAGAGGTCATATGGGAGGACACATGGGCCATGGAAGAGGAATGCATGGAGGAGAAAAAGCCAAGGACTTTAAGGGATCCATGGAAAGAATCCTTCGTTATATGGGACGGTATAAATTCCGATTTTTTCTGATGTTCTTTTTTGCAGTAGCAGGTACGATCTTTAATATCTGGGGACCTAAGATTCTTGGCAAAGCCACTACAGAGCTGTTTTCGGGTCTTGTAGCAAAGGTGAACGGTACTGGCGGCATTGATTTTGAAAAAATAGGAATGATTCTTTTAAGTGTTATGGCACTTTATCTGGTAAGTTCCTGCTTTTCATTTATACAGGGATTTGTCATGACTGGAATATCTAATGATGTGACTTATAATCTGAGAAAGGATATTTCGAAGAAGATAAATCGGCTGCCGATGAACTATTTTGAGAGCAGAACAAACGGAGAAATCCTTTCACGGGTAACAAATGATGTAGATACCCTTCAGATGAGCTTGAATCAGAGTATGACGCAGCTGATTACTTCTGTAACCACACTGGTCGGCGTACTGTTTATGATGCTTTCCATTAATGTCTGGATGACGGCTGCCGCCTTGCTGATTTTGCCGGTTTCTATGCTGATCATCAATTTTGTGATGAAGCATTCACAGAAGTATTTCCGGGATCAGCAGAATTATCTTGGAAAAGTAAACGGACAGATCGAGGAAAATTATGGCGGACATAATGTAGTCAAGGTGTTCAGTAAGGAGCAGGATGTAGTAAGGGAATTTGAAGAAGATAACAAAAAACTTTATGAGTCCGCATGGAAATCTCAGTTCTTTTCCGGAATGATGATGCCTGTCATGCAGTTTGTAGGGAACCTGGGGTATGTGATGGTTGCCTTTCTGGGCGGTGTGTTTACCATTAAGGGAAGTATTGAAGTAGGAGATATCCAGTCTTTCTTTCAGTATATCCGAAACTTTACCCAGCCGATCCAGCAGATTGCCCAGGTGACTAACCTTCTGCAGTCGTCTGCAGCAGCTTCCGAGAGAGTGTTTGAGTTTCTGGATGAGCCGGAAGAGGTACAGAAAGCAGAACATCCTGTTTCAGTTGAGAATCTTTCCGGTGAGGTACAGTTTGATCATGTGTCTTTTGGATATGATCCGGAGAAGATCATTATCCATGATTTTTCTGCAAAGGTTAAGGACGGACAGAAGATTGCCATTGTAGGACCGACAGGTGCAGGAAAGACCACAATGGTAAAGCTGCTTATGAGATTCTATGATGTAAACAGCGGACAGATCCGAGTGGATGGTCACGATATCAGAGACTTTAACAGAAGCGAACTTCGGGAAATGTTCGGCATGGTACTTCAGGATACCTGGCTGTTTTCCGGAACAATTATGGAGAATATACGTTATGGAAGGCTGGATGCCACAGATGAGGAGGTTATTGCAGCGGCTAAGGCGGCGCATATCCATAATTTTATTATGCAGCAGCCTGGAGGTTATCAGATGGTGCTGGATGAAGAGACCAGCAATATCTCCCAGGGACAGAAACAGCTGCTTACTATTGCCAGAGCCATTCTGGCAGACAATAAGATCCTGATCCTGGACGAGGCAACCTCTTCGGTAGATACCAGAACAGAAATGCGGATCCAGAAAGCAATGAATAATCTGATGAAAGGAAGAACCAGCTTTGTGATCGCTCATCGTCTTTCTACTATTAAGGATGCAGATTTGATCCTTGTAATGAAAGACGGAGATATCATTGAGCAGGGAAATCACAGTGAGCTTCTGGAAAAGGGCGGATTTTATACTGAATTGTATAACAGCCAGTTTGAAAACGGAAGTAAAGATCAGATGTGTTCCTGAAAAGAGCAGCCGGTGACAGAACTCTTGTCATCGGCTGTTCTTTTAGATATAATGAAAGATACTTGCATAAAAAAGATTGTAAATTAACTCTTTTGGGGATTGCATATTACAGTCTGATCCGGAGTAACGTGTATGATAAAAACGATACTACTAAAAAATCCAGAATAAAGGAGGATTTAACATGATCGTAACTACAACCAACGCAATAGAAGGAAAAAGAATTACAGAATATAAAGGAATCGTGTTTGGTGAAGTTGTCAGCGGTGTAAACGTGCTGAGAGATTTTACTGCAGGAGTCAGAAACTTTTTTGGCGGAAGATCGGCCGGTTATGAGGAAGAACTTCAGAATGCCAGGGAAGAGGCTATCCGAGAAATGGAAGAAAGGGCAGCAGGCCGGGGCGCTAATGCAGTTATCGGTGTGGATGTAGACTATGAGGTTCTGGGAACTGATAATGGAATGATCATGGTGACTGTCAGCGGCACAGCTGTTGTGGTCTCATAATCTTATGTCCGCAGAAAAGACAGGACGGGAATATCTGGATCAGGTGATCTCCTGCCTCCGAAAAAGACTGGAGGAGGTAAATGCTTCTATTGAAGCAGGTACCAGAGAGATCGAAGACATGCACGAATACTACTGGGAAAATTATACAGAGATGGATCAGTACGGATATGAGGAATTTGATAACAGACAGGCGCTTCTGGCTCAGGTAAATGCAAACCAGGAGCAGCTCCTTTTGCGTAAAAGATTCCGAAATATGCTGGACTCTCCGTTTTTTGGAAGAGTGGATTTTATTTACGAAGGAGATGAGGAGCCGGAACAGTTTTATATCGGAATCGGTAATCTGGCAGAACAGGCAGGAGGCCGTCCTCTGGTCAATGACTGGAGAGCGCCTGTCAGCGGACTGTTTTATGATTACGATAAAGGACCGGCATCTTATGAAGCACCGATGGGAACTCTCGCCGGAGAAATCTGCTCCAAGTGGCAGTATAAGATTCGCCGGGGAGAAATGATCTATGAATTTGAAAGTGATATCAAGATTGATGATGATATTCTGAAAGCAGAACTTGGAAGCTGTGGAGAGGTGCAGCTGAAAAATATCATCCGCACCATACAGAAGGAACAGAATGCGATTATCCGTAATACCGAAGACCGGATCATGGCAATTCAGGGAACTGCCGGAAGCGGAAAGACATCTGTGGCCTTGCACAGGATCGCATATCTTCTTTATCACGACAGGAAGAATCTGAAATCTTCTAATATTCTGATCCTTTCGCCAAACAGTGTGTTTGCAGACTATATTTCTCATATTCTGCCGGAACTTGGGGAAGAAAATATCCGGGAAATGAGTTTTGATCTTTTTGCTTACAGAGACCTTCAGGATATTGTTGCCGACTGTGAGGATAAGTATGATCAGATTGAGAAAGCGGTGCAGAATCCTTCCACCTGGAAACAGTACAGGGAAAAACAGTCACCGGAGTTTGCCTCCCGTCTGGACGGTTTTATGCTGGAACTGGAGGATGAGCTGATGAACTTCCGGGATGTAGAGTACAAAGGCTGTGTGATGACAGAATCTGAGATCATCCGGCTGTTTTATGACAGATTTCCGGATATTCCCCTTTTATCCAGAATGGAAGCAATTGCGGAATATTTTATCGATCAGGTGGAAACACTACGTGACAGAGATCTTTCTGAAGAGGAAAGAGAGGAGCTCACAGATAAATTTATGAAAATGTACAGTACCAGAGACTGTTATGTTCTTTACAGTCGTTTTCTGGACAGAGAGGGCTACCGGCCGTTGCCGAAACGTCCTGTGGAAAAACGTGCTCTTAAATATGAGGATGTTTACCCGCTTCTTTATTTGAAACATCATCTGATCCGTTGTCGGACGCACAGCGAGATCCGCCATCTGGTAGTAGATGAGATGCAGGATTATTCCTGGATACAGTATCTTCTTCTGCAGAAACTTTTTCCCTGCAGGATGACGATTCTGGGAGACAGGGCTCAGACCATGGAGGAAGAGCAGCAGGATGTGATGAAATTCCTGCCGAAGATTTTCGGAAGGAACATCCGAAAGATCTATATGAACAGAAGCTACCGGAATACAGTGGAGATCGCAGAATATGCCAACCGACTGGCAGGAATTACAGATATGGAGCTGTTTGAACGTCACGGAGCGCCGGTTCAGGAGGAAAGCTTTGCATCTCAGGAGGAAGCTCTGGATGCTGTTCTTGAAGGATGGCTGCAGGCGGAGGATCGTCTGGAAACTGCGGCAGTGATCCTGATGACTGAAAAAGAGGCTGATACAGCCGCTATGTACCTGAAAAAACGTCTGGAGGAGCTGAAACCGGAGAAAGCACAACGGCTGATTTATCTTGACAGAAACAGCGGTAAATTTCAGAAGGGACTGACAGTGACTACATTTTATCTGGCAAAGGGGCTGGAATTTGACAGAGTTTATGGTGTGTTCAGCGGAAAAGAGAAAAGTCCTTTAAAGATACAGGCAGAGTATATTACTGCAACCAGAGCTCTCCATGAGTTGTTTATGTACAGGAT
>Glacier_p2__coassemble_1860_pt1 | contig 13801 bp, 11 predicted proteins | sample Glacier_p2__metabat2_high_PE_014 | metagenome-assembled genome bin Glacier_p2 | reverse complement strand
AAAAAATCATAACAAAACAGATAAGTCCGATTTGGACTTCTCATCCTGATAGACTTGCTGCCCTGCCATTCAGCAGGATTCCCGCATCAGCACTTTCTGCGGAAGAACAATTTCTTCCCGTATACCGTTCTGATGTATTTTTTTGACAGCTTCCCACAGTTTTTTACCAAAAAGTTCCTGATTCTGTTCCACTGTTGTCAGTCTGGGATTAACATAACCAGACAGGTCAATATTATCAAATCCTATAAGTCCAAAATCTCCGGGAATAGAATAACCTTTCTCATTGATCGCCCTCATCATTCCAACTGCAAGATAATCCGAGGTGGCGATCCAAGCCTCTGGAAGTTCCTCTTTTTTATGCGTTTCCAGAATTTCTTTCATATAAAGATATCCGTTTTTCAATTTATCACCGGACAAAGATTCTTTTCCAAATATAAAGCGTTCCGGCTCTTTATACCCATAAAAATCAAGGGCTTCAATAAAACTCTCCCGCCGCTTCCAGATATTTTGAAGATTAGTCCGTTCCATAAACAGACCAATGGATCTGTATTTTTTTTCTTTCAGCATTTTCACAATCTCAAATATAACATCTCTGTTGTCGAATGTGACACTGGCTGTTTCCTTCATGGGACACACTCTGTCTGCCAGTATTACATGAATATCCTTTTTGATCAGTCGTCGGATTGCCTTTTCATCATTATACCCGTTAAAAATAATGACCACTGTTCCGGGTCTGCAGGTTTCAAAAGAACGCAAAAGCCGTTTTTCTCTTTCTTCACTGTATTCATAACTGGATATATGAACCTCATACGCAGATTTATATGCCTGCTCCATTAAAGAAGATATGATATTTGTATAAAATGCATTTCTCAGGTCCGGTGTAAGTACAAAAATCGTCTTGCTTTTTTTCCTTCTCAAAGAACTGGCAAGGCTGTCTGGAATATAATCCAACTCATCTATGGCCTTCTGTATACGCATCGCCCGATCTTTAGAAACAGACACTGTCCTGTTGAGATAATTGGAAACTGTTCCAACAGAAACACCTGCCTGTTTTGCCACTTGTGTGATAGTGACCTTTTGCTTTTTCATCATCGATTAGTCATTCCCTCCATAAACAGGTGTTATTGAAACGTTTCATTAGTGCAACTATACTATAGTTTTTTATTGTTGTCAATATATTTTCGTGTTTATTTATATTTTATCAAACAAGATATAAGTATTTGCTAATAGTTTGTATAATTTTTGTCAATATGGCATAAAAAAAGAAGGTTTCCATAACGGAAACCTTCTTTTATAGAATTTACATCAAAACAATTAAACTAACGCTACAGTTTCACGGCAGATAGCCAGCTCTTCGTTTGTCGGAACAACTGCAACTTTAACCTTGGAATCCGGTGTAGAAATTACCACTTCTTCACCACGAGCCTTATTTACTTCTTTATCAATAGTAATTCCAAGATAGCCAAGGTAAGAGCATGCATCCTCACGAACGAGATTATCGTTCTCACCAATACCTGCTGTGAACACAATAGCATCTACACCGTTCATAGCTGCTACATAACCACCAATATATTTTGCGATGCCGTATCCAAGAGCTTCTCTTGCATTCTTAGCATCTACATTTCCTTCTGCGGCAGCATCTTCCAGGTCACGCATATCGCTGGAGATACCGGACATTCCAAGAAGACCGGATTTCTTATTCAGAACATCCATAACGCCTGCGATATCCAGATTTTCTTTCTTAGCAATGAATTCCATAATAGCAGGATCAATGCTTCCGGAACGTGTTCCCATGATCAAACCTTCAAGAGGAGTGAGACCCATGGTTGTATCAATACATTTGCCGTTTACTACTGCACTGATGGAAGAACCGTTTCCAAGGTGACAAACGATAACTTTGGAGTTTTCTTTGTCAAGACCAAGGAACTCAACAGCACGTTTGGAAACAAAGCTGTGAGATGTTCCGTGGAAACCGTATCTTCTGATTTTGTAGTTTTTGTAATAATCTAACGGCAGACCATAAAGATATGCTTTTGCAGGCATTGTCTGATGGAATGCAGTATCAAATACACCAACCTGAGGTACACCCGGCATCAGCTCTGCACATACACGGATACCGATGAGGTTTGCCGGATTGTGAAGCGGAGCAAGGTCATTGCACTCTTCTACCGCTTTGATCATCTCTTCTGTGATCACTGCAGAGGAAGCAAATTTCTCACCGCCATGTACAACACGATGACCGATAGCATCAACTTCTTTCAGGCTCTGGATTGCACCTGTTTTTTCGTTTGTAAGAGCGTCCAGAACCATCTGGATTGCCTCTTTATGTGTAGGCATCGGAGCTTCTGTAATTTCTTTTTCTCCGCCGGCTTTTTTGTAAACCAGTCTTCCGTCGATTCCGATTCTCTCGCAAAGACCTTTTGCAAGAACAGCCTCTGTATCAGAGTTGATAAGCTGATATTTTAATGAAGAACTTCCACAATTGATTACCAATACATTCATGTTTTTACTCTCCTATTCTTTTATGTACCGTTCGATATTTCTTATTTATCCTCTGCCTGGCACTGTACTGCTGTAATAGCAACGACACCAACGATATCATCTGCAGAGCAGCCACGGGAAAGGTCATTGACCGGTTTAGCGATACCCTGGGTAACAGGTCCATAAGCTTCTGCTTTTGCAAGACGCTGAGCAAGCTTATAACCAATGTTTCCTGCATCAAGATCCGGGAATACCAGTACGTTTGCTTTACCTGCAACCTCGCTGCCAGGAGCTTTGGAAGCACCTACACTTGGAACGATAGCTGCGTCAAGCTGGAATTCTCCGTCCAGTTTCAGTTCCGGATGCTCTTCTTTTGCGATTCTGGTAGCCTCTACCATCTTGTCTACGTCTGCATGCTTTGCGCTGCCCTTTGTGGAATGGGAAAGCATTGCAACGATCGGCTCTTCCTGTACCAGAAGCTGGAAAGATTCTGCAGAAGATGCTGCAATAGCAGAAAGCTCTTCCGGAGTCGGGTTCTGGTTCAGACCGGAATCAGCAAATACAAACGCGCCGTTTGCACCATACTCGCAGTTCGGAACTACGATCAGGAAGAATGCGGATACCAGTTTGGTTCCCGGTTTTGTCTTCAGGATCTGGAGACATGGACGAAGTGTGTCTGCTGTGGAGTGACATGCGCCGGATACCATTCCGTCTGCATCGCCCATCTTAACCATCATAACACCGTAGTACGGATACTGTGTGTGAAGGATTTCTTTTGCCTTCTCCGGTGTCATTCCTTTTTTTGCTCTTAACTCAACAAATTTGTCGATGTAGGCCTGAGTTCTGTCAGAAGTCTCCGGGTCAACGATAGTAGCACCGGAAATATCAAAGCCGCCCTCTGCTGCTTTTGCCTTGATAGTCTCTTCGTTACCGATCAGAACGATCTTGGCAACACCCTCTTTCAGAATCTTGTCAGTTGCCTCAAGAGTTCTCATATCCTCTGTCTCCGGCAGTACAATTGTTTTAATGTTTTCTTTCGCTCTTTTTTTGAGCAGTTCAACAAATCCCATGATTAAAATGGCTCCTTTCATTATTTGGCCTAACGGCCTGATGAGATCATAAAAAGCATCTCATAGATACCTTTATTATAACCCCTGGAATTTTTTATTTCAAGCATTTCTACCCTATAAAAAGGCAAAGTACAGTATTTTTTAAAGTGCAATTTTGCCATTCTGGCATATTTTCTATTTTTATCAAAAAAGACAGAAAATAATCTGCTGTCAAAAAAGAAAATTTATGATATGATAGAGAAAAATTTAAAGGAAAAACACTTATGAACGTCACCGGCATCATTGCAGAATACAATCCCTTTCACATGGGACACCTGCATCAGATCAAATATATAAAGGAAAAGCTTCAGTCCGATTACATTGTCATTGCCATGAGCGGTGATTTTGTACAGAGAGGTGCTCCCGGGCTGCTGCCCAAACATATTCGGGCAGAAATGGCTCTGCGCTGTGGTGCAGACCTGGTTCTGGAGCTTCCGGTCCAGTTCTCCTCTGCAAGCGCCGAATTTTTTGCTCACGGAGGCGTCTCTCTTTTAAACGGACTTGGCATAGTCGATCAGATTTGTTTTGGAAGCGAGGAGGGAGACACTGAGGGAATGCTTCTTGCTGCCAAAATCCTGAACCAGGAACCGGCAGAATATCAGGAACTTCTTCAGGCATACTTAAAAAAAGGCATGTCTTTTCCCGCTGCAAGAAGCAAGGCATTAAACGGCTATCTCAGCCTGCTTCCCGGCAGCACACAGCAGACAGTTTCCCCGGAGCTTCTATCCTCCCCTAATAATATTCTGGGAATTGAATACTGTCGGGCGATCCTTTCTCTGAATTCACATATAAAACCGGTTACCCTGAAAAGAAAAGGAAGCGGCTACCACGAAAATACTTTATCAGAGGGACAACTCCCCTCCGCATCTGCCATCCGCCGTTTTCTCCAGAAAGCAGAAGACCTTTCCCCTGCTCGCGAAATGCTTCCGGAACCTGCTTTTGCACTTCTTCAGCAGGCTTTTCTCCACGGTGAATATGTCACAGAGGACGATCTGGATCTGCTGCTCCATTACAGACTTTTGTCTTCTTCTGCAGAAGACCTTGCTTCCTGTGCAGACCTTTCACCTCAGCTTGCAGACCGTATCCGCAATCAGCTGAACTATTATCAGGGTTTTGCCCAGTTCGCGGAGCTTCTCAAAACAAAAGAACTCACCAGAACAAGAATCCAGCGGGCCCTGCTGCATTTGCTTCTGAATATAAAGGAAACGCCCAGAGAGGCAGGCTATTGCAAGATTCTTGGATTCAGAAAGGATTCTGCTCTCCTGCTTTCAGAAATGAAAAAGAACAGTTCTCTTCCTCTGCTTACCAAAACAGCAGATGCAAAAAAATTACTTTCCTCAGAGGATCTGAAGCTTCTGGACACCAATACCGAGGCATCCAATATATACGAAAGTATTCTCTGTCATAAAACAGGACGAGCCTTCCGGCATGAATACCAGAAACAGATCGTAATTTTATAGTCAAACAGGTGCAGTTCCCATAGGGAACCGCACCTGCTTTTAATTTCCGCACTCTATACTGATCTCATTAAACTTCTCCAGAATATCATCGATATTCAGGCCAGCCTTTTTTTCGCCGGCACAGTCCATGACGCTTTCTCCCTGATGCATCATCAGGAGCCGGTTTCCGTATTCCACCGCATAGCGGAGATTATGCGTCACCATGATCGTTGTCAACTTTTTCTCTTTTACAATCTTGTCTGTCAGTTCCATGATGATCTCTGCCGTCTTTGGATCAAGGGCTGCCGTATGCTCATCCAGAATAAGAAATTCAATAGGTGTCATAGTGGACATGAGAAGCGCCATAGCCTGACGCTGACCGCCAGAAAGGGAGCCTACCTTGACATGCATTTTATCTTCCAGTCCCAGATTCAGCGGACGAAGAATTTCTCTGTAATATTCAATCCGCTGTTTGTTCACTCCTCTTCCCAGTCCAAAACGTTTTCCTTTATTGTCCGCCAGAGACATGTTTTCCAGGATTGTCATTGAAGGACAGGTTCCCAGAGAAGGATTCTGATAAACCCTGCCTATTTTTTCATTCCGGCGAAATTCTTTTGCATTAGTAATGTCTTTTCCATCCAGAACAATATTCCCGGATTCTATCGGAATGCTGCCGCAGATGATATTCAGCATGGAAGTTTTCCCTGAACCGTTGCTTCCTACCACAGAAAGAAATTCCCCGTCCTTTACCGTAAGGTTAAAATCTTTAAACAGACACATTTCATTAACAGTACCAGGATTATAATATTTATAGATGTTTTTCAGCTCAAGCATCAATCTTCACCTTCTTCCTTCTTTCCATACTGATCAGCAGCACGATCAGAAACAGTGCAGCTGTGATCAGCTTCATATCCTGAGGCTCAAAATTTCTCATGGCAACTGCCGTACATGCCTTATAAAGAACAGAACCGATCACCACTGCGGTGGTTGCTTTCATAAAGGTCATATTTCGGAAAAGGCTGGTTCCAATGATCACGCTTGCCAGACCGATCACCACTGCTCCTGTTCCCATGGAAATTTCAAACACTCGTTCTTCCTGACAAAAGATACATCCGGACAGCGCTACCAGCCCGTTGGCAATGGCAAGTCCAAGGATCTTTACATTTCCCTGATCCCTGGCAAGGGCAGTTACCAGTTTCTCATTATCACCTACTGCCCGCAGAAGGAAACCTGATTTACTTTTCATATAAAAGTCAAGAATCAGCTTCGCAACCGCAGCCAGAATCACGATCACAATCAGAGTTCCATAGGGCTGCATCGCCTCGGGAAGAAGCTTTTCAAGAAAACTGTTTTTAAAAATCGTCTCCTTGGAAAACAGAGGAACATTGGAGGTCCCTGCAATCCGGAGGTTGATGGTCCAAAGAGCCGTCATCATAATAATGCCGGACAAGAGATCTCTGACACGTCCTTTCACATGGATCAGCCCTGTACAGACGCCTGCCAGTGCCCCTGCCGCAAATGCTATTGGAAGGGTCATATAAGGATTTACTCCCCGGGAAATAAGCGCAGCCGTTACTGCTGCTCCCAGCGGAAAGCTCCCATCTGTAGTCAGATCCGGAAAATCCAGTATTTTATATGTAATGTACACACCCAGGGCAAGGATACCGTAAATCAATCCCTGCTCTATAATCGTGATAAAAAAGTCCATCACCAGTCAACCTCCATACTTTTTATTTCGCTTCTGCAATTTCCTCAAATACTTCTGCCGCATCAGATATCATTTCTTCCGGAATTTCAATCCCCAGATTTTTTGCTGCCGCTGTATTTACATAAAAAGCCGCTTCCTCAATTATCTCAAAAGGAAACTCAGAGGCTTTTTTCTCACCTTTAAGTACCTGAGCCGCCATTTTTCCTGTCTGTCTGCCAAGCTCAACATAATCCAGTCCCTCAGCCGCCAGACATCCAAGCTTCACCTGTTCAATCTCGCTTCCGAATACCGGAATCCCGGCTTCATTTGCCATCTCAAGAATGGTTGGAAGAGAAGAAACTACTGTGTTATCTGTTAAATTAGTCATACAGTCCACTTTTTCCATCAAAGTCTGGGCTGCCAGCGGAATGTCTGCCGTGGTGGTAATTCCGGCTGTTTCAATCTTGAAATCATAGTCTTCAGCAAGAGCTTCGTACTCTTTGACAGCGGATTCAGAATTAGCTTCACTTGTTGTATACATGATACCAATGCTCTCTGCTTCCGGAAGTATCTGGCGAATCATCTCCAGCTGCTGTTTTACCGGAAGTTTATCGCTGGTTCCGGTAATCTCTCCTACCGGATTTCCATCTTTATCTGCAAGTTCCGCAGTCACAGGATCTGTCACTGCTGTGTAGATCACCGGGATTTCTTTTTCCAGTGCCGCATTATAGAGGCTCTGAGCGCTTGGTGTGGCAATCCCTACCATGAGATCAACTTTATCAGATGCGAATTTATCAGAAATCTGCCCGCAGGTTCCCATATCTGCAGCTGCATTTTTATAATCCACGGTAAGATTCTTTCCTTCCTCTATTCCTTCTTCTTTAAGCCCCTCCAGAAATCCCTCTCTGCAGTTATCCAGAGATCCATGCTCTGCAAACTGTTCAATTCCTATGGTATACTGATCCTCCGCATAAACTGTTGTGGTTCCTGCAAGTGCCATGGTCAGTAATGCTGCTCCTAATACCTTCGCTGTTGTTTTTGTTTTCATTGTGTTGTCTCCTCTCTCTACTTTTGATTTTGCTTCACCGGAAATATACGCCAATTCCCGATATCTGTCTGTGAGAAAGAAAGCTGTGATACCTTATCCAGGATTTTTCCTGATAAACAAAAAACCGCCTCAAGCTAATGCTTGAGACGGTAATAATTACTTATTATCGCGGTACCACTCAAATTGACAAAATGTCCACTTTCTCATGTACAAACATACACTCCTGATTGGTAACGGGTTCGGTTCCCGTCAGCGCCTACTCTCTGATAAAATGATTTCGGACTGCCCTCGGAAGGCCATTCAACATTCTGTTTCATACGGGATTCCACCATACTCCGCTCTCTGTAATGATACAAAAATGTTTACTCTTCTTCCTCATCGGTTTTGTTGTTTTATACTTTAGCACATGAAATCATTGTTGTCAACCTAGTATTTTAATTTTTAAAGCTGTGGATCGGAGCAGGAATTCTTCCGCCTCGGTCAACAAATGCCTCACAGGAGAAAGAGTTCACCGGCATGATCGGCGCATATCCCAGAAGTCCGCCGAATTCTACAGTTTCACCAACACCTTTGCCGATTACAGGGATCACACGGACTGCTGTTGTTTTCTGATTGATCATACCGATTGCCGCCTCGTCTGCAATGAGACCGGAGATGGTAGATGCCTTTGTATCACCCGGAATAGCGATCATATCCAGTCCTACGGAGCAGACACAGGTCATTGCTTCCAGCTTCTCCAGAGAAAGTGCTCCCAGGTTTACTGCGTCGATCATTCCCTGATCTTCACTGACCGGAATAAACGCACCGCTTAATCCACCTACTGCTACAGAGGCCATAACGCCTCCTTTTTTCACCTGATCGTTCAGAAGTGCAAGAGCTGCTGTTGTTCCCGGAGCTCCTACTCTCTCAAGACCGATCTCCTCAAGGATCTCTGCCACACTGTCTCCAACAGCAGGTGTAGGCGCAAGGGAAAGGTCTACGATACCAAATGGAACACCAAGACGTTTAGAAGCTTCCCGGGCTACCAGCTGACCTACGCGGGTAACTTTAAAGGCCGTTCTCTTGATCGTCTCACAAAGAGTTTCAAAATCCTTGCCGCGCACTTTCTGAAGTGCCGTCTTTACAACGCCCGGTCCGCTGACGCCTACATTAATAATACAGTCAGCTTCTGTCACTCCATGGAAAGCACCTGCCATAAACGGGTTGTCATCCGGTGCATTACAGAATACTACCAGCTTGGCGCAGCCAAGGGAATCCTGGTCTCTGCTTGCCTTTGCAGTTTCCAGAACGATCTCTCCCATAAGCTTTACTGCATCCATATTGATACCGGTTCTTGTGGAACCCACATTTACAGAACTGCACACACGCTCGGTAACGGCAAGAGCCTGCGGGATGGAACGGATCAGAAGCTCTTCTGCCGGAGTCATTCCTTTGCTTACTAGAGCAGAATAGCCACCGATAAAGTTTACGCCTACTGTTTTTGCCGCTTTGTCCAGAGTTTTTGCAATGGAGACAAAATCCTCAGTGGAACGACAGGCAGCGCCGCCTATCAGGGCAATTGGTGTTACGGAAATTCGTTTATTCACAATGGGGATCCCATATTCCATTGCAATCTTATCACCCGTTTCCACCAGTTTCTCTGCGTATTTTGTGATCTTATTATAAATATTTTCGTTTACCTTTTCCAGATTGCTGTCAATACAGTCCAGAAGGCTGATTCCCATAGTGATGGTACGAACGTCAAGGTTTTCCTGTTCGATCATCTTATTGGTCTCATTTACTTCAAACATATTAATCATAAGTTCATGTCTCCTTATACTTTCAGTAGTTCTTAACAAGTCTTTTTTAGATTCTGTGCATCTTGTTAAAGATGTCCTCATGCTGGCAGTGGATCACGACTCCGATACTCTCCCCTAGGTCGTTCAGCTCTTTTGCAAGAGACGCGCTGTCTTTTGCAGATGCGCTGGTATCTGTTACCATCATCATATTGAAATAACCCTGTATGATAGTCTGGGTAATATCAAGAATGTTTACGTTGTTGTCGGCCAGATAGGTACATACCTTTGCAATAATTCCTACTGTGTCATTTCCTACTACTGTGATGATTGTTTTTTTCATGGTATTTGATCCTTTCTATACGGTAACTGCCTCGGAAGCAAAGTCCCGTTTCGCCACCTGAATTTTAAAATCATTTGATTTATAAGGGTTGTCTCCCAGTGTTACCTCTGAACATACAGTTTCATATGCCAGTTCCTCATAATTGTTTTCCCGGCTTAAATGCCCCAGGAAGATCGCTTTCATATTATCGTGAAGAAGTCTGCACAGAAGTCTTCCTGCATTTTCATTGGAAAGGTGTCCCCTGTCTCCCAGGATCCTCTGTTTCAGATAATATGGATATTTTCCCACCTGAAGCATGCGGATATCATGATTTGCCTCCAGAAGCAGAGCATCCAGATCCTGCAGATTTTCGATAATATAATCATTATATTTTCCAAGGTCTGTAGCGATCCCCACCGAATGTGATCCGCATTCCAGGCGATATCCCACCGGCTGGGCTGCGTCATGAGATATGGTAAAGGGCTTCACCTTCAGATCCTTGATAAGGAAAGGTTCGTCTTCTCGTATTTCATGGAAGATTCCTTCCGGAATCTTTCCCAGAGATCCGGAGCGGACCATAGCGTCTACAGTTCCTCCAGTGGCATATATAGGAATCCCGTATCTCCGTGCGATCACCCCAAGTCCTTTGATATGATCGGAATGTTCATGTGTGATCAGAATTCCATCAATATCTCTTCCCGTAAGCTCCAGACTGTTCAGACCGGTTTCCATCTTTTTTCCGCTGATGCCGATATCCACCAGAACATGGGCGCATTCTGAACCTACATAAATGCAGTTACCGCTGCTTCCGCTGGCTATGCTGCAAAGTCTCATAGTTTATTTATCCCTTCTTCTATCTGCCTGTACGTGTCCTGCGGACATCCGTTGTTTTCTATCACATAGTCTGCATGAGAAAAAAAGAATTCTTCTGATGCCTGACTGGCAATGATATTCTCTGCTTTCTCACGGCTGTAGCCTCTGCTGGCCATGAGACGGCTGATCCGGATTTCTTTGTCTGTATGCACATACCAGATCTTATCACAAAATGCATCATAATGATCTTCCAGAAGAAGTGCAGCCTCAACAACAAAGAGTTTACAGCCTTTTTCCCTTTCTTCCTGTATTTTTTCCAGTATCCGGGACTTTACTGCCGGATGGACGATCCCGTTTAATTTCTGACGCATTTCCTCATTACAGAATACTACATCAGAAACCCTCTTCCGGTCAATGGTTTTGTCATTTTTTGTCACTTTTTTTCCAAACAGCTCCACTATCTGAGCATAACACCTCTCTCCAGGCTCCATGACCTGATGGCCAACCCGGTCCGCCTGTACGACACATGCGGACAAATGCTCTTCCAGATAATTCAGGACCGTACTTTTTCCTGCGCCTACACCGCCGGTCAGTCCAATAACTTTCATATGATCCCGTTCTCCTGTCATTTTGCCTCGTACCAGCTTTCTCCCTGATGCATATCTACCTCAAGTTCTACGGCAAGCTGTGCCGCGCCTTTCATTTCTTCCTGAAGGATCCTGGACACCTCCGGAATCTCCTCCTTTTTGGTTTCTATAAGAAGCTCATCATGAACCTGAAGCACAAGACGGGACTGCAGTCCTTCTCTGTTCAGCCTTTCGTAAACACGGTTCATGGCGATCTTGATGATATCTGCAGCAGTTCCCTGGATCGGGGAATTCATGGCCACACGTTCTCCAAAAGATCTCTGCATAAAATTACTGGATTTCAGTTCCGGAACCGGGCGTCTTCTTCCAAACATAGTGGAAACATAGCCTTTTTCCCTGCCTTCCTCTACCATTCCGTCAAGGAATCCCTTGATCCGGGGATAAGACTCAAAATATTTTTCGATATAGTCGGCAGCTTCTTTGCGGGTGATGCTCAAATCCTGGCTCAGCCCAAAAGAGCTGATTCCGTAAACAATACCAAAGTTTACTGCCTTTGCATTTCTTCTCTGAAGATCTGTCACCTGGTCAAAAGGAATATGGAATACCTGAGAGGCAGTAAGTCTGTGGATATCCTGCGCCTCCCTGTATGCCTGAATCAGTTTTTCATCCCCGGACATATGAGCCAGCACGCGGAGTTCAATCTGTGAATAGTCCGCATCCAGAAATACATATCCATCCTCCGGCACAAACACCTTACGGATCAGCCGCCCAAGTTCCATACGGACCGGGATATTCTGCAGATTCGGCTCTGTACTGCTGATACGGCCTGTTGCTGTAATGGTCTGATTAAAGGTTGAATGAATTCTTCCATCCTTTTCGATCACAGCACTCAGACCGTCTGCATAAGTGGATTTCAGCTTTGTAAGCTGTCTGTATTCCAGGATATCGCTGACAATCGGCTGCTCCGGTGCAAGCTTCTCCAGAATATCTGCCGCTGTCGAATAACCGGTTTTTGTCTTCCTGCCTCCGGGAATTCCCATTTTTTCAAACAGGATCACCCCCAGCTGTTTGGGAGAGTTGATATTAAATTCTTCTCCCGCTTTTTCATAAATCAGTTGCTCCAGTTCCTGTATCCGGATGCTGAGTTTTTCTCCATAAGCCTTTAATTCTTCTCCTTTTACCCGGATGCCCCATTTTTCCATAGAATCCAGAGTAAATACAAGGGGAAGCTCGATTTCTGTATAAACCTTCCACATGCCGCTTTCCTGAAGAGCATCCTGTACCGGTTCTCTGGCAGCCAAAGCTGTAAAAGCCTCATAACAGGCAAAGATTCCCAGTTTTTCTGAAGAGGCTTCCCATGCCTTTGCAAAGGTCATTTTTCCCAGAAGTTCTTCTCTGGAAGGAAGGCTTATTCCATTCAGGTACTCTCTGGCAATATCCTCATAAGTATACGAGGATTTCAGGGGATTCAAAAGATACGCCCCAATCCCCATATCAAACACCTGCAAAGTATCTTTAAGATCTGTATGTTTTAACAAAGCTTTTATATCCATAGCAGAGATCCTGACATGATTCCCAAGATCTGACAGCTTGCTGCAAAGGTAGTCTCCAGTCATAAGCCCTTCTGCCGGAAGGTAATAGATCTCATCTTTTTCCAGCGCCAGCCCCAGACCATACACCTGGTCTCTGTCCGCGATCAGAGATGTGCCAATATATGTTTTTTCTGCCGCTTTAGCAAAAAGCTTCTCTGCCCCGATCAGGTCAGCACAGGTAAAAAAGCTCTGTTCCATAGTGTTTTCAGGCGCTGCCTCTGTGTCAAAACGTCCCAGAAGATTTTTAAATTCCAGACGCCTGCAAAGCTCATAGGCCTCCGGTGTATAAAGATTTCCAAGTCTTGCCTCCTCATAGGAGTATTCCAGAGGACTTTCTGTATTAATGGTTGCCAGAGTTTTGCTGAGAACTGCCATATCGTAATGATCCCTCAGGGATTCCCGCGCTTTATTTGGCTTAACCTCCTCCAGATGGTCATGAGCATTTTCGATAGAACCATACTGGACGATCAGTTTGGTGGCTGTTTTTTCTCCCACGCCTGGAATACCTGGGATATTGTCAGAGGAATCTCCCATCAAAGCCTTCAGTTCAATGATCTGGGGCGGCGTCACCTGATATTTCTCGATCACTTCTTTTGTATGAAAATCCTCAATGGTGGTTTTCCCCCGTGAAGTTTTTGGAAGGCGGATCAGAACCTTATCTGTAGCAAGCTGGAGAAGGTCCCTGTCTCCGGAAAGAATGGTTACATCCATTCCCTGAGCCTCGCTCCTTCGGGCAAGAGTACCAAGAAGGTCATCTGCTTCATATCCGCCCATGGAAACTGTTTTTACTCCCATAGCAGTAAGCATTTCCCTCATCAGAGGAACCTGTTCTACCAGTTCAGAGGGCATCCCTTTGCGAGTTCCCTTATAAGCGTCAAATATTTTATGCCGGAAGGTAGGCTCATGAAGATCAAAAGCCACTGTCAGATAATCCGGTCTTTCCTCCTC
>Glacier_p2__coassemble_1717_pt1 | contig 15744 bp, 10 predicted proteins | sample Glacier_p2__metabat2_high_PE_014 | metagenome-assembled genome bin Glacier_p2 | reverse complement strand
CAAAAATAGTATTTTTACAGCTTAACTGTTTCGCACCCCCTTGCATTTCATTTTATATAAGATAAACATCGCTGCCATCATAAGGGCAACTCCGCCAATCATATATACATAGATTCCATTTCCGCCGGTAGAAGGAAGATCGTAAAGTGGGGTGTTCTTAATCTTTAATTCATAGATTGAAGAATCCGGCTGTTTTATCAATTCCACACGGTTTTGTGTTTTTATTTCTGTAATAATCGGCTTCATACCTTCTGAACCGATTTCCACGTTCCAAGTGTCCGTTGACAATGTATATCCTTTTGGAGCAGCTGTTTCCTGTAAAATATAGACGTCTTTTTCTATTTTTCGGGAAACAACAGAATTCCCATTAGCATCTACCCATTTTACAGTTCCCTGCTCATCAGAAGTACCTGTATAACATACTTTTTTATCTTTTGACAGTGTAAACTGTGCTCCTGATAATTTTAATGTATCGCTTGCATTTATTTTTACAATCTGCCAATCCGCTTTTTCATAAGACTGTACAACAGGTTTCTCATAGTCTTTTTTTGTATCCGATTCAACCTTACCATTTACCACTCTTTCAAAAGTAAGACTTGCTTCTTTATTAGAATATAATCCCAGCTGCTCAGAACTTGTATTATTCTCCGGATAATCTGTAAAAGCATCTCCTTTTACACCATTTTGGTTTACTTTCTCCTGTGTGGCCTGATCTGTCAGCATAACATTAAAGGAAATGGTATACACTTTGTCTCTCTCAAGGAAATAATCCTTACCAAAATTCACCTCAATAGTTTTGGCATCCAGATCAATCTTGTACGTATAATTTCCCTGATATTCTTTTGCTTTTCGTATGTTCGTATGAGCATTATAAACATCTGCATTTTCATACTCTGAAATGTTTACCTTCAGACCTATCTTAGAAGCAGTAGTATCGTTGTTGCTGCCACTTATGACACCGTCCTTGTCAGTATCATATTGTCTTAAATCTTCTCCAGCTTCGCTTGCGAAATTCACATACTCACTGAGAGAATCCCTTATAGTTACATTTCCTATCTGTTTCGTAATGGAACCAAGAATAGTACTAAAAGCTTCTGTAAGAGCTGCACTGTCCGATGCTATCAGAGTATTTTTGTCTGCTGCGTTTACATTCTTGACTATCTCATCCCTAAGAAAGGCTTTTCCAGTATCTGTTCCAACCGATACCGCATAGAATCCATTTAGATCTGTAAAGAGCTTCGCTGCTTCTACTGCTTTCTCTTTAGCCTTCTCTAACCCCTTACTCAAAGGTTCCTGTTCCCACCTGTTATTACAATATTGGTACGGTTCTCCATCTGTAACAAAAATCACAAATTTTTTACTATCTGATCTTCCATGATCTCTCAACATATCCTGCACATTCCAGAAAGCAGCCTGATAGTTTGTACCGCTGTCATACTCCATATTATTAATATTGTTCAGCAGGTGAGATTTGTCGCTAGTAAAATTAACGTTTTTCTCATTTGCTCTTTCATCAAACCATACGATTCCAATTCTATTATTCTGTTCTCGATTATCTGGAAGTAATGTATTTACCGCAATTTTAGCAGACTCTTTAACATAGTCCCATCTTGTAGCATCCGAAAACTTTTGTCCCATGCTACTGGAATAATCCAGCACCAGTACAATATCTGCGGGTTCAGGAATAGTATTAGGAATTCCTTTTACATCCAGATACAATCGATAATATTCAGCTCCTGTCAAGTTTGTCTGTCCATTTGTTCCACTTCCCAGAAAATCAATATATTTGTTATGTGGAACATCATCTAACGGATCCGGATCTGGGACAGTACCTGGCTGCTGATTTGTTACCGTAACCTCTGCATTATGTTCTAATTCAATTACTCCTGATGCAAATCCCCCTTCCTCGCTGAATCCATTATTTTCTTCAGGTTTTTCTGCCTTATCCACCTTATATTCAGGTGCAACATAGTCTCCATTTGGTTTTAATTCTTCCACCCTGAAGCTTGTGCCTGAAGGAATGCCACGTTTCGTTCCGTCTCGTGAAGAAATGCTGTATGCATTTCCTAAAATGACTGCCACCTGACCTGCGCCTAATGTAACAATTCCATTTTCATCAGCACTCTGTTCTTCTGAAGCCATTGCTGAATCGTAATCTGTACCAACTTTGTACTTTCCAGTATAAGGCTTTCCACCAACAGTAACATTCATCTGATACTTATCATTGCTGCTTCCATTTGCCAGGATCTTTTTGATCACTAAATGCTTCATATTGGTAACTGCACACCTGTTAAGGAAAGTAACTGTCGGATTCGTTCCAACTTCGAGTTCCTGACTTTGTGCCGAATTCATGCCATCCTCAATTGGTTGTCTGTATTCATCAACTACACCAGAAGCCTGAATTGTTACATGATCATATGTCTGACTGCTGATTCCCACTTCCTTTACAAAATACTGTTTTCCCTGATCATACTGATCAAATCTTGCCTGTTCCCCATGTCTTAATATAAATCGCCCTGAATTTTCATCTGTATGCAGAATCTTTGTACTTCCATCTGCATGAGTTAATGTATACGGGACATTTTTTTCTGGAGTTTGTTTTCCATTTACATATAATTCATAGAAAAATTCAACATCACTGTAAGCGCCCTCATCATAATTTTCAATTTCCTTGCTGACATTAATGCTGTCTTTATCCATTGCAGGAATATTGAATCTGAGTTTACAGTTCGCTGCTCCGCCTCCACGTTCCAAATAGAAAAATCTAAAATCATGAGCACTAAAATTTTTAAATGTTGTGTATTTTCCATCTATCTTCTTAAAAATAGAATCCAGGTAATTTGCTACCTGATCTGTTCCAGCACTTGGATTCTCTTCCACATAGGCATCTTTATATAAGTCTGCAAGACTTACATCTGGAAATCCCTGAACCGAAACCTTACCCGTCTGGAAATTAATACTTCCTTCTTTTTTATCATGGATACCACCAATATCCAGAACCTTTACTCCATCAATAAACACCCAGACATCATCATCTCCTCTAAAGTCAAAACTCATAGGCTGTCTGTTTAAGCGTCCATCTTTCGGCTGCATAAATGAGAAAGAAATATTCATGCCGAACCACACATCTGTCATGGTTCTTCCACCTGTGACAGAATTCTCACTTCCATTCTTTACGTCAAAAGGAAGTTTATTAAATGGCAAAAAGTTTCCATATGGAAAGTCGTTCCACCAGGGTGAAAGTTTCGCATTATAAACGGTAAGCTTTGAATTATTATCAGTAAGCTGCGCATGATTCGTACTGCTGTCATAATTGTAATAGCCCTCCGCATCCTTGGACAACAGTCCTGTCAGATTTGGATATGCAGTTACACCGTTTTGGCTCGATTGTTCAAATAAATATTTTAATGAAGTTCCATTCGTCAGTCTTGGAAATCCATCTTCCAGGTTCCTCTTTAAATAATCCTGATGAATTTTCTGATTATAAGCATGTGTATACGTTAAATCTTTTCCTGCGCTAAATGAACCATCTACACCCCTTACATTGCTATGAAATTTAAATCCCTGCTGCGCTGCATCAGTTTCATTGATTTTTGCGTTGTAGTTAAAAAGATCAATATCAATTTTTTCTCCCGGAGCATTAATTGTCTGTATTTCTCGAACATTGCCCTTTGAAACTTTTTCGTATACGAGATACACTTCTTTTTCAGAAGCAGTTTGCCCCTTTCCACTCGTCCACTTATTCCATTTCGAATCAGCATAATACACCCATCCGCCTGAATTATTATTATAACTTATATTAGTTACAACAGTTCCTGTTTTCCTGTCTATATGTGCGGCTTTGAATTTATATCCTGTCGACTTATCTGTATCAAATAAAGTGTTATATTTCGTACCAATTTCTTCAAGAGAGGTTGATATATTATTAAAGTTACCAGTTCCAGAAATATTTATTTCAGTTTCCTCAACCCCCAGTTCCTTGGATATATCGTCCCAAAAAAGACTTTCTGCTTTTACAAAATGCATCGTTAACGTTTTTTTCTTACCGTTATTATCCTTCCACACAACTGTGTAAACAGAAAAACTGGTAGTATTAAACTCTGCACTCTGGATCTCTGCGTTTTCTGTTGTCTGTACAGCCGCAGCCGCGCTTTCCTCTGCCGTCATGTCTACTACATTCTGTACTGCACCGGTCTCATCCTCTTCCAGATGAAGTACAGATACCTCTGTGGTCTCGGCTTTTTCTTCTGTAACTGTTTCCGGAATCGCTGCCTGCTTGTAGTTCATAGAAACCTTCACTTCGCCATTTGGTTCCACCTTGTTTCCTTCCGCATCAAGGAATGAAATATCATATGCCAGAAATCCGACAACCTTTTTTTCCTCTTCAGCTACCTTCTGCTCTACATGCTGTGCAACCTCTTCATACTGTTCTTGAGTTTCTGCATTCTCAGCAGTGATCGGTTTCACACTTAGGGATGCTCCGTCAGGAATGATTCCTTCTTCTGAAGCACTTACAGATACGGTGATCTTTTCATCTTCATAAGTAAGCTCATTGACCATCCCCGGCTCTTCTGTCAGATCCACAGTCTCATCATCCGTCGCCTCAAGAGAATCATCCACAACCTTTGCAAAATCACTTCTCACATAAAGTTCTGCAGTCTCTCCTGTTTCCGGATATGTATACTGGATTTTATACCACAGAACTTCTTCCATCTGCACATTTTCCAGAAACGGGAATCGTTCACCCATAAAAGCAGTTGCTATTACATTCTCTGCTTCCTCATCTGGTTCTGTACGAAGGTTCACCTCGTCTGAGATAATTTCAATCTCTGATACTGTTTCCGGAGCAGGTTCCTCTGTTTCCGGTTCTTCTGGTACCGGCTCTTCCGGGATTGGAGTGATTTCTTCCGGAACCGGTGCCGGTTCTGCCGGAATCTCCTCTTCCGGTTTCACTTCTTCTGTATAGCATCCGTAGATGGTAGATTTTCTTCCTTCAAAGATAATCTTATCTGTAATGCCGTCCTCTCTGAATGTAATTTCAGAAAGGTCATAATCTTCAATATTCTCTGTGCTCTGTCCTGATGCCTGAAGGCTTTCCAGAACTTCTGCCCTCTGAGGAATTTCTTTCAGTTCATCTTTGTCCCCTTCCACAGAAGGATCTGCCGGATCAAAGTAAAATACATTTGTTTTCTTTATATCAGTAATCGTCAGTCCGCTGCCCTCGATTGTGATTTCAACAGGCTTCAGAGATTCTGCTTTTTCTCCGTTCACTTTGAACTGCACATTAAAAAAAACATATGAGCCAAGCAGCATCCCTTCCGGAATATTTTCATTCATCATGGATTTCAGATAGCTTTCAGAATCTGCATCCAGATAAGAAACTTCCATGGTAATGGAAGAAGTTTCTGCTGCAAAAGCGCCTGCCGGAAGCTTCGCGGTAACTCTCTGTACCACATTGCCGGCTTCATCCACAAATTCCTGTTTCAGTTCCGTCTCTTCTGAAAGAATCTGTGCATCAGCCACTGAATCTGACATTCCGTCTCCAAAATCAGCGAAATTTTCCTCTTCTGCAGGAATCTCATCTGCAGGTGTTTCCGGTACAGCTTCTTCTGAAGGAGTTTCTTCCGGTACCTCTGGAGCAGGTTCTGCAGGTGTTTCCGGATCCACAGGAGCTTCTGTTTCCACATCAGCTGTTACATCTCCATCCGAAAACGAAATTTCCGGCGAAGCTTCTGTTTCTGTAAATGCCTCCCCTGCAGACTCTGTTTCTGTGACCACCATCGGCTCCGAACTGAATTCCTCAGAAGCTTCCGGGATATCTACAAAAATCTCTTCGCCTGCCAAAGCTGAGATACTGCTGCTCAATACCATTACCATGCAAAGTACAGCCGCTATTATTCTTTTCTTTCTATTACTTTTCATGGTCTTCTCTCCTCCATTCATATCTTTATCGTTCATATTGTCTCACCGGACAATCATTTCTTGACTTTATATCCCTAGTATAAAGTACATAAGTCACACACCGGTCACAAACGTATATATTTTATGAATTTTTTCTGAATAATTTAAAAAATATAAGACCGGATCTCAAAAATGAAATCCGGTCTTATTCTGTCATTTAATATCCAGTACCATCATCGGTATTTTTTATAATTTTAACAATACGGCTTGTTCCCAGACGATCAGCCCCCAGACGGATAAATTCTTCCGCATCCTCCAGAGAAGAAATACCGCCGGCTGCTTTTACCTTCACTTCCGGTCCCACATGTTTCCTCATCAGTTCCACGTCCGCAAAGGTTGCTCCGGATTTTGAAAATCCTGTAGAAGTTTTGATAAACTCTGCTCCTGCCTTTGTAACAATCTCGCACATTTTTATCTTTTCTTCATCTGTAAGCAGGCAGGTCTCAATAATTACTTTAAGGATCTTTCCGTCACAGGCTTCGTGAATGCTGCGGATCTCATCTTCAAGCTCCTGATATTTTTTGTCTTTCAATAAGCCGATGTTGATCACCATGTCTATCTCTGAAGCTCCGTTGGCAATAGCATCCCTGGTCTCAAAAACTTTTGTGGCCGTAGTACTGTATCCGTTTGGAAAACCGATCACTGTACAAATAGGAAGCTTTCCTTCTACATAATCAGCACTTCGCTTTACATAGGAAGCCGGAATACACGCAGATGCAGCTCCATATTTTATAGAATCATCCAGAATCTGACGGATTTCCTCCCATGTTGCAGTCTGTGTCAATAAGGTATGGTCTACTTTGCCTAAAATTTCTTTTTTATCCATAACTGTCCTTTCTGATAACTTATTTCAATTTATCCAAGATTGAATGTCCAATGGTTCCTTCCGGCATTTTCACACCGAAATTATCTGCAATAGTTGCCCCGATCACTGCAAAGGTATCTGTATCCTCCAGTTTTCCATTTCCTTCCATAGAAGGGGAATAAGCTACAAAAGGTACATGTTCTCTTGTGTGATCTGTACCTGTATGGGTTGGATCATTTCCGTGGTCTGCCGTAATGATCAAAAGATCGTCCTCACGAAGTACCTGAAGAAGTTCGCCCAGCTTTTGGTCAAATTTTTCCAGTTCCTGCGCATAGCCTTCTACATTGCGGCGATGGCCCCACAAAGCGTCGAAGTCTACCAGATTGGTAAAACACAATCCTTCAAAATCTTTTCCTGCAATCTCAATGGTCTGTTCCATTCCATGAACAGAACTTTTGGATTTATTGGATTCCGTCAGGCCTTCTCCATCAAAAATATCAAAAATCTTTCCAACAGAGATCACATCATATCCTGCCTCCTTTAAGGCATCCAGCGCTGTCTTCCCATAAGGTTTCAGTGCATAATCATGACGGTTGGCAGTGCGTTTGAATTCCCCCTTCTTTTTTCCTACGTACGGTCTTGCAATGACTCTTCCGACCTTCCATTCATCCTTCATGGTCAGCTCTCTGGCAATCTCACAGCAGCGATAAAGCTCCTGAAGACCAAAGGTTTCTTCATTTCCACAAATCTGAAGAACAGAATCCGCAGACGTATACACGATCATATGCCCTGTTGCAATTTCTTCTTCTGCCAGTTCATCCAGGATTTCCGTTCCGCTGGCACTTTTGTTTCCAATGATCACACGCCCCGTCCTTGCTGACAGTTCATCCAGGAGCTCTTTGGGAAATCCCGTTTCCGTAAAGGTTTTAAACGGTGTGGTAATATGAAGTCCCATCATTTCCCAATGACCGGTCATAGTATCCTTTCCCACACTGGCTTCTGCCATTTCCATATAATACCCAAGAGGCTTTTCTGCAGCCGGAACGCTTTTCAGCGGATGGAGATTGGCAATTCCCAGCTTTTGAAAATTAGGAATATGAAAGTTTTCTGTTCTTTCCGCAATGTGCCCCAGCGTATCCGTTCCTGCATCTCCATATTCTGCAGCATCCGGCAGAGCACCAATTCCCATAGAATCTACAACAATAGTAAAAATACGTTTAAATTTACTCAATGAAATGCATTCCTTCCTATTATAATATATAAGAATCGTGATAACTTATTTTTCTCTGTCTGCCCGGATCAGTTTGCGGATAGCTTCTACGGCAACCTTAATTGCAGACTCTGTATCATGAACAATAGGATTGTCCAGTCCTGCTGCATTTCTTTCCTGATTTCCCACTACAAGAAAATCGGATCCGCAGCGTACTCTCAAATGACTTGCTGCTACAAACAATGCTGCTGATTCCATTTCAGATGCTTTGCAGCCCAGACGTTTCCATGCTTCCCATTTATTCAGCAGTTCATAGCTGACTGGCATTCTCTCCGGCTCATGCTGTCCATAAAAAGCATCCTTACACTGAACAACTCCTGCATGATAGGTATAACCCAGTTCTTTTGCCGCTGATACCAGAGCATTTGTAACATCCAGATCTGCAACTGCCGGAAATTCAATAGGAGCATATTCTCTGCTGGTTCCCTCCATGCGGATCGCACCGGTTGCTACAACAATATCTCCGCCTTTTACATCCATTTCAATACCGCCGCAGGTTCCCACGCGGATAAAAGTATCCGCTCCGCAAAGCACAAGCTCTTCCATAGCGATTGAAGCAGAAGGTCCTCCAATTCCGGTTGAGGTCACACTGACTTTTTCGCCGTCCAGATAACCGGTATAAGTCACATACTCTCGGCTGTCTGCCACCAGCTTCGCATCATCAAAAAATCTGGCGATCTTTTCACAGCGTTTCGGATCTCCCGGAAGAATCACATAACGACCTACATCACCTTTTCGAATCTGTAAATGATACTGCAATCCCACTTCACCTGAATAATTCTGCATTTTATCTTCCTCCTTTTAGCGGGCCAGATTTTCCGGTCCGAATCCCAGCGGCAGCAATTCTGCCAGACTGTAGTTCAAAATTCCACCTTTTCCATCCTCCAGAAGGATCCGGAATTCTTCTGGAACACAAAATTCTCGCATTACCTGACGGCATACTCCACAGGGAGAACAGGTTTCTTTTCCCTCTGTTCCTTCCGGTCCGCCTACAACTGCTATGGCTGCAAATTCTCTCTCTCCTTCTGATACCGCCTTAAAAAATGCCGTTCTCTCTGCACAGTTGCTGGGAGTATAGGATGCATTTTCTATATTGCATCCCGGATATACTTTTCCCTGCTTTGTAACGAGAGCTGCTCCTACCTGAAAGTGAGAATATGGAGTATAAGCCTGTTTTCTGGCCTTATGTGCCAGTTCAATCAGTTTTTTTTCATTTAATCTTCCACTGTCCAGAACTTTTTCATCCATTCTTTTTTTCTCCGATCAGTCGTATGGTCTCTGTCACCAGTTTCTTGAAGTCTGCCGCTGCACGGTCTGCTGTCTCCTGTACCTCTTTATGATCCAAAGGCTGTGCGGACATTCCTGATGCCATATTTGTGATACAGGATATTCCACATACATTCATTCCCATGTGATTAGCAGCCATCGCTTCGCAGGCTGTACTCATTCCCGCTGCATCTCCGCCCATAGCTCTGCACATGCGGATTTCTGCCGGCGTCTCATAATTCGGTCCTGTAAACTGCATGTATACACCCTGCTGGATACTTACCTGCATGTTTCTGGCAGCCTCTTTGATGATATCTCTGAGCTCTTTTTTATAAACTTCACTCATATCCGGAAATCTTGGTCCAAGTTCTTCAAGATTTGGTCCGATCAAAGGACTTGGAACAGCCGTGGTGATATGGTCTGTGATCATCATCAGATCTCCCGGACAGAAATTATAATTAACACCTCCGGCTGCATTTGTCAGGATAATCGTTTTTGCTCCCAGCAGCCCCATTAATCTGGTTGGCAGTACCACATCTGACATTTCATATCCTTCATAATAATGAACGCGTCCCTGCATGGCTACAATCGGAACGCCCTGCACATAGCCAAACAAAAATCTTCCCTGATGCCCTGTTACTGTAGATACCGGAAAACCCTCAATATCAGAATATTCCAGAGTTTCCACAACATCCATTTCTTTGGCATAATCTCCCAATCCGGAACCCAGGATCAATGCCACCTCCGGTTTAAATGAAATACGACTTTTCACTGCATTGGTGCATGTGATCAGTTTTTCATAAATTCTATTTCCCATATCATCACCTCTCTATTAATGCTGATACCATTTCATTCATCTTCATGTACTGCTCTTTATTGATACTGAATTTATTTCCTTCTTTTGTGATCCATCCGTTTTCATGGAACTTTTTTACCGCGCGGTTGACTGTCCGGACACAAAGCCCTGTCATCTCAGAAAGCTCCGCTCTGGAGGAATTCACAAAGAACATCCCGTTTTTTTCATTTTTCTTATAGGTGTCCACCAGGTAAAGAGCAAGCCTGTCTGCACCCTGCAAAAATAAATAAGCTCTGCTTTTTCTATCTGTTTCCAATAAATAACGTCCTACGGTTTTTGCTTCCCGCTTCAATGCATTGATGTCTGTATTTAGCCATTTTTCATAGCTGTGTTTTGGAATCTTGATTGCAATACAGGGGGTCACTGTTTCTATGGTTGCTGTGTATGCAGGAAGATCCAGGACTAATTCCATACCACCCATGGCTTCCAGTGTATTTACTCTCATAAAATCATACACAATCCCATAAATTCTGTAATCTGCTGCCCGTACGATTCCCTCGATGATCAAATAAATATATTTGACCGGTTCGTTTTCTCTGATAAATGTATAATCCTTTTCCATCTTAATGATCTGGAAAGAATCAATGAGCCACATAGGCGCGCCGGCAAAATACGCCTTTAACTCTTCATATTTTTCATGTTCTATTTCTCCAAGAACAGATATTGAATTATACAAATAGTCACTCATGATTTTCCACCTCATTTAGGAAAACAGGCTGCCCCACTTACTTGTGCGACAGCCTTTTTTGTTATTAGATCAATAGGTTCTCCATTCTGCGGAATTCCATTACTGGATCAGTTCCACTTTCACGTTCTCTGCCGGAACATCTGTTGCACTTGCTGCAACTGTATCATTTTCTACTTTGATGCTTCCGTCAACCAGACCCTGGAAAAGTTTGTCATAAGTAGCCTGGTCAAATTTTTCAAATTTGGATGTTTCCATCGGCAGTAAGATACCGTTGTCGGCTGCTGTAAGAGTTACAGATTTTCCGCCTTCAAAGGTTCCGTCATAATAAGATTTTACAGTATTGTATACAGAATCGCCAAGGTTCTTCATAGCAGATGTGATGACTGTATCAGACTCAGAAGACTGGTCAACGTCTACACCGATCACTTTTCCGCCGGAGGTCTCTGCTGCTTTCATAACGGAGTTTCCAACTGCACCGCCGCATGCAAAGATCACTTCTGTTCCTTCGTTATACCATGCAGCTGCTTTTGCATTGTTTTCCGGAGTTGCGTCAAAGTTTCCTACATAAGTATATTTCATGGATACTTCTTCTACGCCAAGCTCTTTTGCAGCTGCGTCAGCACCCTGAATAAATCCATAACCGTAACGGATTACTGCAGGAACTGCAATACCGCCCATGAATCCAAGCTTTGTATAGCCTTCTGCTACTGCTGCATAACCAGCCAGATAGCCAGCCTGCTCCTCTGCATAGAAGATAGACTCTACATTTTTCTCAATTCTCTGGCCCTCATTAGGATCTGTAGGAGCTGCATCAATAATAATAAATTTTACGTCCGGATATTTATCCTGTGCCTCCAGAACAGGATACTCAAACAGGAATCCCGGAGTTACGATAACCTTAGCACCGCCTTTTACAGCAAGGTCAATGGATGTGAGGCATGCAGCATCTGATTTTTCAGCTGGTTTGTAATACTTGCAGGTAAGATCATTGTCTTTTGCATATGCCTCCAGTCCTTCCCAGGAGCCCTGGTTAAAGGATTTGTCATCAATAGTTCCTACGTCTGTGATCAGAGCAAGTTCATATCCCTCATCTGCATGAACAGTTGCAGCTCCTCCCAGAACCATCACGCCTGCCAGTAATAAACTTAATAATTTTTTCATCATGTTTTTGTCCTCCTTTGGGTTTTTTATGTAAATTAATAAGTTTTCAGGTAAAAATAAACGTTTATCTGCTTCCCTTATCATATGGAATTCCCTCTGCCCGCGGAGCCTGAGAATTCTTTGAAGAAAAGATCAGAACGATCAGTGTTGCAACATAAGGGATCGTCTTATAAATCTCATTTGGGATCGGCAGAGATTTCAGTATCGGAATGGCTGAATATGCACTTGCCAGTGTCTTCATGATACCGAAGAAAAATGCTGCCATAAGGATTTTCCCGCTTCTCCACTGTCCGAAGATCAATACGGCAATGGCAAGGAATCCATATCCGGCTACAGTTGCATTAAAGTTTGTAGATGTCGGAACTACGAATACCAGACCGCCGATTCCGGCAAGTACGCCGGAAATGATAACACCTGCATAACGGATTCCGGCTACATTTACTCCAACAGAATCTGCTGCACCCGGATGTTCACCGCAGGCACGAAGACGAAGACCGAATCTTGTCTTTTTGATTGCAAAGGCTGCCACAAGGAAAATACCAATGCCGATAAATGTAGTAATATAACAATTCTGGAAAAACATTGGTCCGATCACCGGAATGCTTCCAAGCACCGGAACCTTTGCAATATAAAAGGTATCGGTAAAGGGAATCTGCTGGGATCCCTGAATCATACGAGCCACATAAATTGCAAATGCCGGAGCAAACATGTTAAGAGCTGTACCACTGATCGTCTGATCTGCTTTCATGTTTACAGAAGCAAATGCATGAAGCAGAGAAAATATCCCGCCTACTGCACCTGCGATCAGAACTGCCAGAATCAACAGAAGCTGTCCGCTGATGCTGTCCTGAAAGATGTTGATAAAGAAAATTCCTACAAAGGCTCCCATAACCATAATACCTTCCAGAGCAATGTTGATAACACCGCTTCGTTCCGAATACATAGCACCGATGGCCACGATCAGAAGAGGGATCGCAAAATACATGGTCTGCTGAATGATAAAATATAATACGCTCATGCCTATGCCTCCTTTCCTTTATCTGTGCCAACTGCTTTTGCTTCTGCTTTTTTTGCCCGTTTCATCTGGATCTTATGGATCATTGTCTTAAACAGAAGAGACAGAGCACCGCAGTAAACGATTGCTGCAATAATAATGTCGATTGCTTCTGATACAAAATCAAAAAGCTGCATATTGTAGCCGCCTACAGTAATATGTCCGATAAAAAGTCCTGAGAACAGGATACCGATCGGATTTGAAAGTCCGAGGAGGGCTACTGAAATTCCTGAAAATCCTTCCGGTGCAATGATATCAAGTACCTGAAGATATTTTCCGGATCCTGCCAGATACAGCAGCGCACCGCCAAGACCTGCAAGGGCACCGGAGATCACCATGGAGAGAACAATATTTCTCTTTTCATTGATTCCGGCATATTTGCTTGCGTGAGGATTCAGACCACAGGCCTTTAATTCATACCCGAAAGTTGTCTTGTTCAGGATCACATAGATCAGGATCACACAAAGTACTGCAATAAAAATTCCAATATTCAGGCTTGCGCCTACAAAAATCTTGTCCAGTCCGGCTTTGGGCAGTATTGCGCTTTTGGCTACTGCCACAGACTGATTCTTCAGCGGGTCATAAATATAGTTGCGTACCAGAAGGTTCACTATATACATGCCGATGTAATTCATCATAATTGCTGAAATAACTTCATTTACATTGAAGAAGGCTTTCAGGATTCCCGGAATGCTTCCCACCAGAGCTCCTACCAGTATTGCTGCCAGAAGGGCTACCAGCCAGTGAATAGAAGCCGGAAGGAACGTCCATTTGATTCCTACATATACAGCAGCAAAAGCTCCTGCTGTAAACTGTCCGGAAGCTCCGATATTAAAAAGTCCTGTCTTAAAAGCAAATCCTACAGAAAGACCTGTCATAATGATCGGAGTCGCATAGTAAAGAACATCGCCTACTCCTTTCATGCCGTCTGTAAAACCGCCTTTTATGATCATCATAAATCCATTCACAGCCTGGCTGGGATTACTTGCAAGAAGGATGATGAATCCAAACAGCAGACCACAGATGATCGCCAGGATAGAAGAACTGAAATTAACAAATCCTTCTCCTTTAAATATAGATTTACGTTTACTGTTCATTCTTCACACTCCTTTTTGCTCCTGCCATGTAAAGACCAAGTTCCTCAGTTGTGACCTCTTTCGGATTCAGATCTGCTACAATCTCTCCCTCATACATAACCACAATACGATCGCTTAAGTTCATTACCTCATCCAGTTCCAGAGATACCAGAAGAACTGCTTTTCCTGCATCTCTCTGCGCTACAAGCTGCTTATGGATATATTCAATAGCGCCTACGTCAAGCCCTCGTACCGGCTGCACTGCAATTACGATCTCCGGATTTCTGTCAAGCTCTCTGGCAATAATGGCTTTCTGCTGATTTCCGCCGGACATGCCTCTGGCACTGCTGGTTTCCCCGTGACTGGAACGGATGTCAAATTTTTTGATCAGTTCTTTTGCATATTCACGGATTGCATCAAACTTCAGAAATCCATGTTTCTGAAAGCGGTCTGTATAGTAAGTCTGAAGTACAAGATTCTCCTGAAGCGTATAGTCAAGGACCAGTCCGTCTTTATGACGGTCTTCAGGGATATGAGCCATACCATCGATACATTTCTGACGAATGCTTTCCTTTGTAATATCTTTTCCGTTTAAGATCACCTGTCCGCTGTCCAGAGGCATCAGGCCTGTAATTCCATATACCAGTTCTGATTGTCCATTCCCATCAATACCTGCCACACAAAGGATTTCACCTTTACGAACCTTAAAAGAAACATTTTTCACAGCTTCTTTTCCTGAAGCTTTGCTTTTGATGGTCAGATTTTTCACTTCCAGAACTGCATCTCCGGGATTCATTTCTGTTTTTTCCACGTTCAGGTTTACTTTTCTTCCTACCATCATTTCAGACATCTGTTCTTTGGTGGTATCTGCCACATTGATGGTACCGATATATTTGCCTTTACGCAAAACACTGCAGCGATCTGCTACTTCCTTGATCTCATTCAGCTTATGAGTAATAAAAATAATGGATTTTCCTTCTGCCACAAGCTGCTTCATCACTTTCATAAGCTCATGGATTTCCTGAGGGGTCAGTACTGCAGTAGGCTCGTCGAAGATTAAAATATCATTGTCGCAATACAACATTTTAAGGATTTCAACTCTTTGCTGCATTCCTACGGTAATATCAGAGATGTAGGCGTCCGGATCAATTTTAAATTTGTACTTTTCACTGAGTTCCATTACTTTTTTTCTGGCGTCTTCCATTTTCAGAACGCCCATTTTTACGGTTTCCCTGCCAAGCACAATACTTTCCAGAACTGTAAAATTATGAACCAGCTTAAAATGCTGATGGACCATCCCGATACCCAGATCATTGGCATCGTTTGGATTGTTGATCTTTACAGTTTTACCATTAATCTTTATTTCGCCCTCCTCCGGCTGATAAAGACCAAACAAAACACTCATCAAAGTAGACTTACCCGCTCCGTTTTCCCCAAGAAGAGCATGGACTTCTCCTTTTTTTACCTGGAGAGTAATGTCATCGTTTGCTTTAAAATCCCCAAATTGTTTTGTAATATGGTTCATTTCGATTACATATTCCACTCATGTACCTCCTTTGCCCATTCCCGTTTATGCAAAATGTCTTTACGTTTATACTATTATATAT
>Glacier_p2__coassemble_1488_pt1 | contig 19669 bp, 16 predicted proteins | sample Glacier_p2__metabat2_high_PE_014 | metagenome-assembled genome bin Glacier_p2 | reverse complement strand
ATCTATACCAGAAAATTGTGTTTATGGTCTTTTGGGGCCAAACGGAGCAGGAAAATCTACATTATTAAAGATGATAACAGGTTTTATGAGGCCGGATTCCGGGCAGATTGTTTTTCAGGGACATCCATGGAGCAGGAAGGATTTAAAGAAAATAGGGGGACTGATCGAAACGCCTCCTATTTATGAGAATCTGTCTGCCTGGGAAAATCTCAAGGTACGGGCTCTGATGCTGGGAGAAACAGAAGATAGAATAAGGGAAGTTCTGAAGATTGTGGATCTTACTGATACGGGAAAAAAGCCTTCGGGAAAATTTTCGCTGGGAATGAAGCAGAGACTGGGAATTGCCATGGCTCTTCTGGGTCATCCCAAGCTTTTGATCCTGGATGAGCCGGTAAACGGTCTGGATCCTCTGGGAATTCAGGAACTTCGTCATCTGATCCGCAGTTTTCCCGACCAGGGAATTACTGTTGTAGTATCCAGCCATATTTTAAGTGAGATTCAGCTGACTGCGGATTATATTGGGATTATGGCCAATGGAAGGCTTGGATATGAGGGAATCGTGGACGAAAGTCAGGATCTGGAACAGCTGTTTATGAAAATTGTGGCAGTAGAGAGAGGAGTGAGATAAGTGAGTACATATTTTAAAGCTGAGAAAATGAAATACCGCCATACTTTTTTGTGGAAACTGATGATTCTGATGCCGGCGATAAGTGCTCTTTTGTCTGCTCAGCTGACGCATAATTATTTTGCAATGGATGGCTATAACTGGTGGTATATGCTGATGATGCCGGGATTTCTGGCTGTAGCCTGCGGACAGATTGGAGGAAAGGATCATAAAAAACAGAATCGTACCATCTGGTCGCTTCCGGCAGACATGGGAAAGATCTGGGATGCAAAGATTCTGTTGTCAGCTATGGCAAGCGGTGTGGCTACTTTACTTTTGATGGTATTTGTTATTGTTGGCACAGCTGTCATGGAAAGAGGACTTCATATGACTTTTTTTAACGCACCAGCTGTATCAAATCAGATTCTTGCAGCGATACTGATCTGGCTCACTTCTCTGTGGCAGCTTCCTTTCTGTTTGTTTCTGGTGCAGAAAACAGGAGTGCTGGTCATGGTGATCATCAGTGTGGGACTGAGCCAGACTGCTGGGCCTCTTATGGCGCTGGAAAAGCTGTTTTTTCTTGTTCCGTATGGAATTACCCCCAGAGTTATGTGTCCTGTTTTAAAAACTCTGCCTAATGGTTTGCCGGCACAGCCGGGACAGATGACTTATACACCTCAGCTTATGAGTGTACCGGCAGCTGTGATTGGAGCAGTTTTTTCTCTTTTGTGGTTTGGAGTGCTCTGGTATTTTACCCGGAAATGGTTTCAAAGGCAGGTGGAAAAATAATGAGATTATTAAAAGCAGAATTTTATAAAATGCGCCGTACATTTTTGTATCCTATTCATGTGACTGTTCCTTTTGCTGCCAGTGTTCTTTTCCTGGCGTGGACCAGGATCAGCGCACAGCTTCAGTTTTCTGTTTTTGTGCAGGCAGTGGGAGTTGCTTTTCCGGTACTGGCATCTGTGATCTGCGCCGGAAATGTGGATTTGGAGCTTTCCGGTCATCTTCAGGGATTTCTTATGACTACAGGAAAGAGGGAAAGTTCATTGCTGGCAAAATGGATGAGTCTTGAGATTCTTGCTTTTTTCGCGGTAATGGGTGCTGTGATTTTTTATGGAGCAGGCAACCGTCTGATATTAGGTGACATGGAAATACCGTTTTCTGTTTTTCTGAAAGCAGGAGTTTTTCTCTGGCTGGGAAGTCTGCCCCTTTATCTGGAGCATTTGTTTCTGAATCTTTGCTTTTCAAAAGCAGTGTCACTGGCTGTTTCCATAGGGCAGCTTCTGATCTCCGCGTTGTTTCTGACAGGACTTGGTCAGGGAAAATGGCAGTATGTTCCAAGCTCCTGGAGTTCTCGTGGAGCCTCGCTGTATCTTGCTGAAAAATTTAACAGAAGAGCAGCACTTGGGGCTGCCAGTACAGATCTGAGAGATATCTCCACCTGTATCTTGCTGGGAGTGATCCTTTGTGTCATAATCTTTATATGGTTTCATTTTTATGAAGGAAGACAGGATAATGATTAGGAGGAAAATATATGTGCAGGATTCTGGCTGTTGATGATGATAAGGGTATTTTGGCAGTGATCCGTAAAGCACTGGAAAAGGAAGGTTATCTGGTAGATACACTGGATGATCCGGAAAAAATAGATCCGGAGAGACTAAGCGGCTATCAGCTGATCCTTCTGGATGTTATGATGCCGGGAACAGATGGATTTACAATCTGCCGGAGGATACGGGAACAGGTGGACTGCCCCATACTTTTTGTAACGGCAAAAACAGAAGAAGGTGATCTGATCACCGGTTTTGGACTTGGAGCAGACGATTATATCAGAAAACCCTTTGGTCTGGGAGAACTGAGAGCAAGGGTAGCGGCTCATCTTCGCCGGGAAAATCGGGAAAAAAAACACCGGATTACATTGGGAGATCTGGAATTTTCTCTGCAGGCAAAAGAAATTTACTGTCAGGGAAAGCAGATTCCGCTGACAAAAAGTGAATACTCTATCTGTGAATATCTTGCTTTGAACAGGGGGCAGGTGTTTTCTAAAGAGAGAATTTATGAACATGTTTTTGGTTATGATGGAGAAAGTGATAGCTCTGCTATTACGGAACACATAAAAAATATCCGGGCTAAGCTTCAGAAGGTGGGAGTGTCGCCTGTAGAAACAGTATGGGGGATCGGATATAAATGGAAGTAAAAAACAGTAAAAAAACAAAGCTGACAGGTCTGTTTGGAAAATATATCCTGGGTTTTACAGCTATTGTGATCCTGCTTGCATTTTTTTGTTTTTTTGTAATGATTGGAACTGTCACGATGATTGGCGGTCTTTTGCTTCCGGCTAATCATGCAGAGCAGGCTCTGGCAGAAAACGGTGATAAGATCCGAAATGCGGATATGGTGACAGAAGATTTGATACCGGCGGGAACTTTTTATGGGGTTTTTTCTGCAGATGGAAAATTTCTTTATGGGAATTTTGCCGAGAAAGAAGAAAAAACTGCATGGGAAAAATACCGTAAAGACAATAAATATGCAGAAGGAAAAGGATATTACTGTTTCTTCAGGAGAAAAAACGGAGAAGTTTGTATTACAAAATATTTTGTAGAAGTCCGTTATGCAAATGAAAAGTGGAATCAGATACTGCCGCCGGCGGAACAGCTTACCACCTGGTTTACCATAGGACTGTTTGTTATTCTGACAGCTGCAAGCGGTTTTGCCCTGTCCAGATGTTTTGCCCGAAGGATGAGAAGGCAGCTGGAGGGACTTTGTGAAGCAACGGAAAAAATCGCTGCCAGTGATCTGGAATTTGAGAGCCGTCCGTCAGATATCCAGGAGATTGGAGATGTCATGATGTCTCTGGAAAAAATGAAAGCTGCGCTGAAGGATTCTCTTCAGAAGCAGTGGGAATCTGAGCAGCAGAAAAATCGACAGATTTCTGCCCTGGCACACGATATCAAAACGCCTTTGACGGTAGTCCGGGGAAATGCAGAGCTTCTTGCAGAGGGAGAGCTCAAAGAAGAGGATCAGGAATGTGTTCTGGAGATTCTGAAAAATGCAGCATATATGGAGCAGTATCTGGACTCCATGCGTCAGGTTCTGAGAGGAAGGGAACAAGAAGAACCCCATAAGATGGTGAGTGCAGAAAAATTGACTTATAAACTTTTGGAAGAAGCAGAGGCTATTGGGACAGCAGAGAAAATTCCGGTGATCATGGGAAGGGAACATACAGGCAAAAGAAAAGATAAGGATTTCTCCCGACTTCTGGAGGATGAAACGGAAAATACAGATGAAATCCTCTGTTGCATGGATGAGGTGATGCGGGCATGGAAAAATATTCTCGGAAACGCTCTGGAACATACAGATCCTGCTCAGGGAATCCAGATAGAAATCGGTACAGAAAAGGTATCAGATAATCAGGATTCTCTCAGAAAATATCTTGTAGCTTCGGTCCGGGATTATGGATCAGGTTTTTCGGATCAGGCGCTTATTTATGGATCAGAACCGTTTTTCAGCGGAGATGACAGTCGTCATGACCGGAAACATCAGGGGTTAGGGCTGTCTATAGCAGATACTTTTATGAAGAAGCAGGGAGGATTTCTAAAATATGGAAATTCAGTAGATGGAGATGGGGCAGAGGTTTCTCTTTGGATCAAAATAGCAGACGAAAAAATTAACTGAATATAATCTGATATTATAAAAATATTTAAAATATATATAAAGTAAACCGGATAAAAATATTTTTTTTGGTTAATCTTTTTCTTTTGACAGGATTATAATAAGAACTGTAAAAAGTAAACATTACTTAACAAAACCTACTTTATTTAAAGTTGAAGGCTGCTAAGCAATCAGATTTTTGGAGGAAAAGATAAATGAATACTTTAAAAGCTGAAAAGCGAAGCATGGATGTCAAAGCAAAGAGATTAAGAAGAGAAGGATATGTAACAGGAAATCTGTTTGGACGTGAAATCGAAGGCTCCATTCCTGTAAAGATGCATAAGCCAGATGTAGAACGTCTTTTGAAAACAAACAATAAAGGAAGTCAGATTCTTCTGGATGTAGATGGCCAGAAGTATGATGTACTGATTAAAGAGGTTGATTTTAACCCGATGGCCGGAAGAGTAGATGAGTTGGATTTTCAGGCACTGGTAAGTAATGAAAAGGTTCATTCTGTTGCTGAGATAGTTCTGGTAAATCATGATAAGATACAGACAGGTGTACTCCAGGAGAATCTAACGGAAATTGCTTATAGGGCATATCCGTCATCTCTGGTAGACAAAGTCAAGGTTGATGTAGGAGAAATGAAAATCGGCGATGTGATTTATGTAAAAGATCTTCCAATTGCAGAGGATAAAGACATTGACCTGAAGACAGATCCGGAGTCAGTTGTGGTGATGCTGAATGCGGTTCACAGTAAAGGAGTTCCGGAATCGGAAGAAGATACAGAAGAATAAAAACAGAATAAAACATAGAAAAGCACCCGGAGATTTTAAAATCTCCGGGATTTTTATTGTATAGGAAATAGTAAGGAAAAGCAATTATCGGGAGAAATCATGGACAAATTCTTCAGTTGCAGGTAAAATAAGATGAAATGAAGACATCAGAGGAAAACAGTTAAAGATTCAGGAGGCTTGCGTAACATGCGGATTTTTTTGATAGAAGATGATAAGGCGCTGGCAGAAGGGATTTCTTTTACATTACAAAAAGAGGGATATGAAACAGAGGTTTATTTTACCTGCAGAGAAAGCCGGGAGGCGCTGGATACCAGTCAGCCGGATCTGGTACTTCTGGATTGGAACTTACCGGATGGTGACGGACTTGCGCTTTGTCGGGAAATCTCTAAAAAATGGAAGATACCGATCCTGATGATCACAGCCCGGGACATGGAGATCGATCAGGTCATGTGTCTGGAAAGCGGAGCAGATGATTATATAGCCAAGCCGTTCTCTCTTGCAGTGCTGAAAGCCAGAATCGCAGCTCTGCTCAGAAGACAGGGGATACATGGAGAGGAGCAGCTTACTTCCGGTCAGATCCGTGTGGATGTTCAGGAAATGAGAGCCTGGAAGGGAAATCGGGAGCTGGATCTGAGCCTGACGGAATATCGGATTTTGAAATATTTTATGGAGAATAAAAATCAGGTACTTTTAAAAGAACAGCTTCTGGCTCATGTGTGGGACAGCGACGGACGATTTGTGGAGGAAAATACTCTGATGGTGAATATCCGCAGGCTTCGGACGAAAATAGAAGAAGATGCTTCTCACCCGGAATATATTAAAACCGTACATGGCATGGGATATCTTTGGGAGGAACGGAGATGACAGATAAAATTCTGACAGGAATCCTGATTTTGGCTGTTCTGGCAGTACTGCTGCTGGGATTTTCTTTTATAAGAACTTTGAATCGTATGCAGAAGCTGCTGAGGGATTATGAAGAAAAGGGAAATGCAGCATTTTCTACTATGAAGGAAACACGGGAATCCAAGCTGGAAAACAGACTGCAGAGACTTCTGGGACAGGCTGCCAGAAAAGAAGAAAAGGCAGAAAAAGAAAGAGATGAAACAGCGGCTCTTTTATCGGATCTTTCCCATCAGCTGAAAACCCCTATGGCGAATGTGATCATGTACACAGAGCTTCTGGAGGATGAAAGTCTGGAACCGGAGGAACGCCGAAGATTTGTAGGGCAGACCCAAGAACAGGCCAGGAAAATGAAATGGCTTCTGGAAAGTATGCTGAAGGCTTCACGGTTGGAAACAGGCAGTATTTCTTTTTCTGCGGAATATACCTGTATCCGAAAAACCATTGGAGCAGCTGTCAGCGGTGTTTATGCGAAGGCGGAGGATAAGGGAATTACTATTGTGGCAGAACCCTTTGAGGACCGGAAGTTGTATCATGATCCAAAATGGACAGCAGAGGCAATTGGAAATATTCTGGATAATGCCATAAAGTATTCTCCCTCCGGAAGTACGGTTTGTGTGCGGGTGCTGCCAATGGAAATTTATACGCAGATAGAGATTCTGGATCAGGGTATAGGGATTGCCAGAGAAGAATATAATCAGATTTTCCATCGTTTTTATCGCAGCAGCAGTGTGGCTCAGGACGAAGGAAGTGGACTGGGGCTGTATCTTGCTCAGCTTATTTTAAATAAGGAAAAAGGATATGTGACAGTAGCCTCCGAAAAAGGAAAGGGAAGCAGTTTTCGTATATTCTTGTTGAATGAAGTTCTGACAGTTTTGTAAGAACTTTTTTCTTTTTTGTCAGGATGCTGTCAGGATGTGGTGATAACATATCAGTATCAAAAGAATAAGGAGGCCGGGATCATGGAAATTCTCAGGACAGTAGATCTGAAAAAATATTATGGAACAGGAGAAAATCAGGTAAAAGCGCTGGATGGAGTGAATCTTTCTGTAGAGGAAGGGGAGTTTCTGGCAGTGGTCGGAACCAGCGGATCGGGAAAAAGCACTCTCCTTCATATGCTGGGAGGTCTGGATTATGCAACCTCCGGAAGTGTGTTTGTGTCCGGAAAAGAAATCTTTAAATTAAATGAGTCGGAGCTGACGATTTTCCGCAGAAGAAACATAGGATTTGTTTTTCAGAATTATAATCTGGTTCCCATATTAAATGTTTATGAAAACATTGTGCTGCCAATGGAACTGGATGGAGAAAAACCGGATAAAAGATTTATAAAAGAGATTATGGAGATGCTTGGCATCCTTGAAAAAAAGAACAGTATGCCAAACCAGCTTTCTGGAGGACAGCAGCAGAGAGTTGCCATAGCAAGGGCACTGGCAAGTAAACCTGCGATTATTCTTGCAGATGAACCAACAGGAAATCTGGACAGCAAGACCAGCCAGGAGGTGCTGGGACTGCTGAAGCTGACAGGAGAGCAGTTTCAGCAGACCATTGTGATGATCACACACAATGATTCCATGGCACAGCTTGCAGACCGGGTAATTCGAATTGAAGACGGGAAGATCACAGGGGGGAACGGGCTATGAGAAATAACAATCAGAAGGTGATCAGCCGTCTTTCAGGAAGAAGCTTGAAAAACAATAAAATGAGAAACTGCTTTGCGATTGCTGCCATTGCTCTGACCTGTATGATGTTTACTGCCCTGGCAGCTATGGGAATGGGAATTTCGGATGCCATGCAGGAAACAACCATGCGGGAGGTAGGAGGCCGTTCTCATGCCGGGCTGAAGGGTGTGACTGAGGAGCAGATGAATCAGGTGACAGCGGATAAACGGGTAAAGGATTATTCCTGGAATGTTTTTTTGGGTATGGCGGAGAACGTCGTAAAGAGACAGTATGAGATCCGTCTGGCACAGGGAGAAAAAGAACTGGAGAATTCTTTTATCGAACTGGAAGAAGGCGGTCTTCCGGAAAAAATGGACGATATCATTGTGGACACTTATCTTCTGGATGAAATGAAGCTTCCCTGTGAATTGGGGACTGACATTCCTCTGGAATTTACTTTTCATGGACAGAAGGTCAGCAAAAACTTCCGGGTATGCGGCTGGTATGAAGGAAATAAGCTTGGCCATGCCTCAGAGCTTTATATTTCAGAAGCTTTCTGGAAAAATTTAAAAGGAACGCTTACTGACCAGGAGTTGAAAGAGTGGGGTAAGACACATCCCCAGGACTCGGGTGCAGGTCTTTATTCCGTAGGGCTGTATTTTGACAGTCCTACAGAAAGTGAGGATGCAGTACGAGCCATTATCCGGGATGCCGGTTATTATCCGGATGGAGAAGCAGAAGGATATAAACCGGAGGAATCCATTGATTATGGAGTCAACTGGGCATATATGGAGAATCGTGCAGAAAATGCAGATCCTCTGATGCTGGCAATTCTGAGTCTGGTGTTTCTGGCGATCCTGCTTACCGGATATTTGATTATTTACAATATCTTTTATATTTCAGTGGTTCAGGATATCCGTTTTTATGGTCTTTTAAAAACAGTGGGAACCACAAAAAAACAGATCAGAGCCATAATCCGCCGTCAGGCGCTGGTCTTATCGATTGTAGGGATTCCCATTGGTCTGGCAGCAGGATATGGGGTGTCTGAACTGCTTTTCCCCTTTGTTATGGAGATTACTTCCTATACAGATTTGGGGATCAGTCTGAAAATCCGTCCTCAGGTAGCTGTGTTCGGAATCGTTTTTGCTCTTCTGACCGTTTTTATCAGCTGCCGGAAGCCTGGAAAAATTGCCGGAAGTGTATCTCCGGTGGAGGCAGTACGGTATACAGAGGGAAAAGGAAGCCGTAAAAAAAGAAAGAAATCCGAAAAAGGCGCGCGGATACACCGGATGGCCTTGTCAAATCTGGGAAGAAATAAGAAAAAAACAACGCTGGTACTGGTATCTCTTTCTATGAGCATGATACTTTTATGTATAGTGCTTACAGGCGTAGGAAGCTTTCGAGTTGATGCCTATCTGGAACAGAGGCTTCTTGGAGACGTGCTTCTGGCATCAGTAAATCTTACAGGAAGCGGCGCGGTAAAAGTGGCAGATTATCAGATAGATGAGGAGTATGTGAAACTGGCAGATGCACAGCCGGGAGTAACGGCAAAAAATGAGCTATGGCAGATTTACAATAATGTGTCGCTTTTTACAGATGATACCGCAATGGAACGATACCAGAAGTTTCAGGATCAGGGGCTTCTGCGGCAGGATGATTTTTCCTCCTCGATCATAGATGATGTGAAAAATCGAAGACAGCTGGAAACCCGTACTTATGGGTATGATGATGCTGTTCTTTCCAAACTGAAGGTTCTGGACGGCCAGCTGGATGTGGAAAAATTTGTCCAGGGAGGTTATATCCTTCTGACAGACATTATCGGTGACCATACGGAAGGCGCCAGTATTTATAAGCCCGGGGAAAAGGTAAAGCTGCTTGTTCCCACAGAGGAGTCTGAACTTATTGAGGATAAAGATGAAACAGGAGAAGTTACTGGCTATCACTGGGAAAACCTGGGAGAAACAGAGTATGAGGTCATGGCCATTGTGGATATTCCCGGCAGTATGACGGATATGACTTTTCCGGTAAATGGTGTACAGGCGGTGATCCCCAGACAGGATGTAGAACAGGCTATGGGCAGCTGGTGCTTTGGTATTTCCTATGAGGTAGAGGAGGAATATCTTGACAGCTTTATACAGACGGTAAAGGATTATTCGGAAAATGTAAATAAAGAAATGGGATATCTTTCCAAGGACGAACTGGTGGAGGGTTTCCAGACCATGAACAGTTCTATTCGCATGATCGGTATTGCATTAAGCGCAGTGATTGCCTTTGTGGGGATTTTAAATTTTATCAATTCCAGTATTACCGGAATTATTGCCAGAAAAAGAGAATTTGCGATTCTTTGCAGTATTGGAATGACAGAGCAGCAGCTAAAGAGGATGCTTCTGGAAGAAAGTATGTATTATGTACTGATCTCAGGCGGTATCAGCCTGATCCTTGGTACCGCGCTTTCACGGATCATAATGACGGCATTGAACAATGTGATCCTGTTCTTTGCTTATCGCCCAAACTTCCAGACATTTGTCATCATGCTGCCGATACTGGCGGTTCTCGCTGTGATGACGCCCTCTCTGGCATATCGGAGGATGAAAAAAGAAAGTATCGTAGAGCGGCTGAGGAATACAGAGTAAAATTTCTGTTTGTGGAAGTGGAGCGGATTTAAGTTTCTTATTACCCACAGACGATGCATATGAAAAAAGCAGATCATGTGCAGTGCTGCGCCCTGCGCTCTTCCGTCCGGGAACATAACAATAGAAGGAATATAAATTTGCTGTCTGGAAAATGTAATGCAGGATCAAAGAAATCTGATTCAGAAGCCTTGAGAGATTTGATCAAAAGTTTTTGTCTTCTGCGACTTTGCTTTGCTTCCTCTGATGCTGCTGTCTGAGTCGAAGACGAGTTCTGCATCAGAGGAAGTGTATTTTGCAAAGAAGCAGAAACATAGAACTTTCCAAATCGCGAACCAGCTTCTGTGGCAGATTTCTCTGATCCTGCATATCCTTTACAGACAAAAAAAATCATATTCCCTCACCCTCACAAACACAAAGTTATTTTACAGATTGACATATCTTCTCCACGGGTTACAATGAAAGAAAACAGAGAAAGTAAGGGACTGATCGTAACTGTGAAGTGTCGGACTATCACAGGGATCTGATTCGGAGGAGGTGTAGGCTATGCAGATCACAGACCTGCAGATTCGGAATTTTAAATCCATAAAAAGTATTCATATTTCGGACATTGAGAATGCTTTGATTCTGGTAGGACAGAACAATACAGGGAAGACGGCGGTCCTGGATGCTATTCGGGCAGTCAGCGGTGATTACCAGATCTGTCTGGAGGATTTTCTGGAAGATTTTCCGAATATTGAGATTGGGGTCAAACTTCAGATTACAGAAGAGGATCTTACCCGGATGCAGGAAAAACGGATTATCAGCTCATATCGGAATTATACTTCCTGGTATCAGGATTTTTGCCGGAAGCTTCCTTCCTATCAGGACGGGATCCTTACCTTTGAGTTTGCAGCAAACAAAGAAGGACGGATCCGCTACAGTGACGGCTATCAGAAAAACAACAGCTATATCCCGGAGGTTTTTCCAAAGGTGTATTATATCGGAGCCCAGAGAAAGATGGATTTTCTCCAGGAAAACATCCTGCTGCTTCAGGAGGATGAGCTTTTGAAACAGATGCGTTCGGACTGCTGCATGTTTGACCGGGCAAAAAAATGTACCCATTGTTTTTCCTGTATTGGATATCTGAACCAGAAAACAACAGAAGAACTGAATGCATTTGAAACCGCCAAGCTTCTGGATTATAAGCTGTATCAGCTGAATCTGGATGATTTTTCACAACGGGTTAATGAGAACTTCCGGAAAAACGGGGGAAAAGAGCAGATTTTTTATTCCATGAACCGTGATATTGAAAAAATGCTTTCGGTAACGGCAGAGGTCTATGACGAAAAACAGGAAAAATATAAACCGATCAGCTGTCTGGGAAAAGGTATGAGAAGTATTTATATGCTTTCTCTTCTGGAAACCTGTGAGGAAACAGGAGATGACGCGGCAGATCTGATCATTGTGGAAAATCCGGAAATATTTCTTCATCCCAGATTGCAGAAGGTATCCGGAGATATTCTGTACCGTCTTTGCAGATCAGCCCAGGTAATCTTTTCCACCCATTCTGCCAATCTTCTTTCAAACTTTAACAGCAGACAGATCCGCCAGATGCTCCAGGGAGAAGACGGATACGCAAAAATTTGTGAGAAAACAGATATCAGTGCAGTTCTTGATGATCTGGGATATTCTGCCGGAGACCTGATGAACGTGAATTTTGTGTTTATTGTGGAAGGAAAGCAGGATAAAACAAGGCTGCCGCTTCTTCTGAAAAAATATTATTCAGAGCTTCATGATGAAGAAGGGAATCTCCAGAGGATTGCCATTATTACAACAAACAGCTGTACGAATATCAAAACCTATGCAAACCTGAAGTATATGAACCAGATTTATCTGAAAGATAATTTCCTGATGATCCGGGATGGGGATGGCAAAGACAGGGAAGTGCTTCAGCGTCAGCTGTGTAAATATTATGAAGACAGAAATCTGGAGGATATAGACAGACTTCCCAGAGTTATGCCGAGGAATGTATTGATCCTGAAATATTATTCCTTTGAAAATTACTTTTTTAATCCAAAGGTCATGGCGCAGCTTGGGGTCATCAGTTCCGAAGAGGAATTTTATGAGATCTTTCTGGAAAAATGGAAAGAATACCTTCACAGGATCAAAAGTGGAAAAAATCTCCGGGAGGTACTTGGAAGGGATCTGGAGACCCCGGAAGATGTAAAATCGCACATGGAGGATATCAGGATCTATATGAGGGGGCATAATCTTTATGATATTTTTTATGGCAGATATAAAAAAGAAGAAACAGAGCTGCTGACCCGGTATATTGAGATTGCCCCACGGGAGGATTTCCGGGATATTCTGGATGCTGTAGATCAGTTTATTTACTTTGAAAACAGAAAAAAATAAATCGGAAGGGGAAGACAGCTTGCCTTATAAACTGATCAGGATTTAGCAACAGCAAGTTGCTTTGCAATCCTGAGGTAAAAGTATATGATATCTGTGGAGGTGAAAATTTTCATGGAAAGAAAAAATATTATATTAGAATTAAGAAATAAAGCAGGTATGTCACAGGATGAACTTGCAGAAAAGGTTTTTGTTACACGTCAGGCGGTATCCCGCTGGGAAAATGGAGAAACAACACCAAACACAGAAACACTGAAACTTTTATCGAGATTATTTGATGTTTCAATCAATACGTTGCTGGGTTCCCCAAGACAATTGATTTGTCAATGTTGTGGTATGCCGCTTGAAGATTCCAGTATCAGTAAAGAAAAAGATGGACTTTTTAATGAAGAATATTGTAAATGGTGCTATGCAGACGGAAAATATATGTATCATGATATGGATGATTTGATCGAAGTCTGCGTAGGGAATATGGCTGATGAACAGTCTTCGCCGGAACAAATTCGGGCATATATGAAAGAGCTGCTGCCGAAACTTGATTATTGGAAGAAATATAAAAATCTTGCGGGTGCAAAAGAGTTTGATGAATTAAAAAAACAGCTCATAGTTGAAATTAACAGTTTGCACATAGAAGGAATGCCGAAAGTTGAAAAACTGAATGCGCTTGTAGGCGAATACATCAATTTAGAATACAGACTTCCTAATGGGAAAAATGTAAAATTTTTAGATGATGGAGCAACATATCTGGGAAATCAATTAGAATGTGAATTTGGTGGCAGCAGATGTTTCGGGATTGCTGCTAATATGGAATTCATTCTTGTCAGTACCTATGAAGAAAATGGTACAAATCCGGAACTGGTTATTTACAGGAAAAGATAGTTTTAAAGATGATTTCCGGCAATTCAAAAAAATGTTGTCAGGTAATTTATTCTATAGAGAAAAGAAAGGTGAAAAAATGAAGCTTTGTATTGTTATAGCTCCATGCAGAGTCTGAGGAGACTGCATGGAGGATTAGCATAAGGCTGATATCCTCAGACTTTGCTTCTGTTTCAAAAGTTAGCAGAAAAAGGAGCAAAGAAATGAATAGTATAAAGAAAACTGAATTTTACGAATTGAAAGATTTTTTGATTCTCTGGAGCAGCCAGAGTATATCTCAACTTGGAAGCAGTATTACTGCATTTGCACTAACCTTATGGCTATATGAGAAGACCGGGTCTTCCTTAAGCACTGCGGCACTTACCATATGCTCGTATGCGCCATATGTGGTAATGAGTATATTTGCCGGAGCGTTGACTGACAGATTTGATAAAAAGAAAACTATGATTGTCTGCGATGTGTTTGCGGTGTTTTGCACTATAGTCATATGGGGGCTATTTCGTACAAATTCCTTGATGGAATGGCATTTATATGTCCTGAATGCAGTTTCCGGATTAATGAATACAGTACAGCAGCCGGCATCAGAAGTTGCTATGACGCTTATTATTCCGGAAAAATATTATCAGAAGACAAGTGGGTTTCGTTCGTTGTCAAGGTCGCTGATATCTATATTGAATCCTTTGATTGCTACAGCATTATATTCTTTCATCGGGCTTAATGGTGTGATCGCAGTAGATATTAGTAGCTTTATCATTGCATTTGTAGCATTGCAGTTTTTTATCAGCATTCCGAAAAGCAACAGTGAGCGAAAAGAAAAGGTACTTGTTCTTGCAAAAGAGGGAATCGGATTTTTGAAAAATAATCCAATAATCATGATGCTGATTTTATTTATGGCAGGTGTGAATCTGGTAGCTTCCGCTTTTGATGCAACATTACCGGGGTATGTACTTCCGAATCCAAAAGGTGGACAGGCTGTTCTTGGGATAGTTACTTCCTGTTCTGGTGTAGCGATGATATTTGGCAGTCTGGTCGTTTCGGTTTTACCAAAGCCAAAGGATAGAGTTAAAGTCATTTATCTGACAATGTTGTTTTCATTGGGAACGGAGAATTTTATGTTGGCTTTTAGCAGAGAACCCATATTATGGTGTGTGAGCCAGCTCATTGGATGGATTCTTGTCCCTGTTATGAGTGCTAATCTGGATGTGATTCTAAGGAGCAGCATTCCGGTAGAACTGCAGGGACGTGTCTATGCATGCCGAAACACCCTCCAGTTTTTTACGATCCCGATAGGCTTATTTTTAGGAGGTTTTATGGTGGATCAGATATGTGAGCCATTTATGGTTACATATGGTTATTTACCCATTCTAAAGATGCTGTTTGGTACAGGAAAGGGTTCCGGTGCGGCACTTATGATGTTTATACTTGGGATAAGTGGAAGTTTCATTTGTCTCATTGCAGGCAAAAAATTAAAAAATATCAATATAAAGGATAGTACAGAATTTAATTCATAAAGACACAAAAAGAATCCGTAGGAGAAAATTTCTTATGGATTCTTTTTTAAACTTCATACTATTGTAATGCAGGCAGAAAATCTAAAAGGTATCAGAAACGACCGAAGATACCATTATAGGTGGCTATATTATCAAAGGAGCCTCAGGGTTTCGCCCCCGCGATTCCTCCCCTCTCTTACAAACACATATTTTTACATTTGGGAAAGATGTTTGATACAAATTTAACACAAGCTGGCAACTGTATTTAATCATGTACTGATAAGCTTTGTTATGTCGGGAAGGAGTGCTTCCTGAAACAGATTACAAAGTATTGATCGTGAAAAAGGAGAAAAATTTATGAACGCGAAAAAAATCAGTGCATTATTACTGGCAGCGGCAATGATGGTGCCATGTGCAGCGCCTTCCCAGGTACTGGCGGCAGAGGAGACTGCTCAGGAAGCAGCTCAGGAGACGGAAACTAAAACACCTAAATATATATTCCTTTTTATCGGAGATGGAATGAGCTATCCTCAGATTCAGACTACAAACTATTATCTGAATGCAATAGAGGATGACGGAGATGATATTCTTACAAGTGAGAGCAAGCTGAATATGATGAAGTTTCCGGTAGCAGGATCTGCCCAGACTTATGACAGTACTTCTTTCTGTCCGGATTCTGCATCTACAGCTACATCAATCTCTACAGGTCATAAGACCTATAGCGGAACCATCAACATGGATGAAAAGATGGAGACATCTTATGAGACCATTGCAGAAAAACTGAAAAAACAGCTTGGATACAAGGTGGGAATACTTTCTACGGTAAACCTGAATCATGCAACTCCGGCAGCTTTTTATGCACATCAGGCATCCAGAAACAGCTATTATGAGATTGGTCAGGAGATGATTGCCAGTGAATTTGATTATTTTGCCGGAGGTGGTCTGAAGAAAACCACAGGTGACGAAGGTGATAAGACAGACCTTTATCAGCTGGCTCAGGAAGCAGGCTATAAGGTGCTGAAAACACAGGCAGAAGCAGAAGCTCTGACTGCAGAAGACGGAAAGACGATTGTGATTGATGAGACTCTGGCAGACGATGATGCTATGAGTTATGATATGGACAGGGAAGAAGGAGAATGGGGACTTGCTGATTATGTGGAAAAAGGAATCGAAGTCCTGAATAATGATACAGGGTTCTTTATGATGGTAGAAGGCGGCAAGATTGACTGGGCATGTCATGCAAATGATGCAGCAGCTACTATTACAGATACCGTTGCAATGGATCAGGCTGTAGGAAAGGCTGTAGAGTTTTATAATGAACATCCGGATGAGACACTGATCCTGGTAACAGGCGACCATGAAACAGGTGGTCTGACCATCGGATTTGCCGGAACAGATTATGATACTTTCCTGACAAATATCAGTAATCAGAAGATCTCCTATGCAAAATTTGATTCAGATTATGTGGCTGGCTATAAAGAAAATAAAACAGATTTTGATACAGTTATGGCAGACATTACAGAGCTTTTTGGACTGCAGGCTCCTTCTGGTGATGCAGAGGCAACCAATCAGGCTGACAGTAAGGACGTGCATCCGGAAGGAGAAGAAGGCGGATCTCTGGTAATGACAGAGTATGAATATAACAAGCTGAAAGCTGCTTATGAGGAGACTATGAGCCGTACTGGTGAAGAGGAAGAGTTCGGACAGGAGGAATATGTTCTTTATGGAAGCTATGAACCTCTGACCGTAACAATCACTCATATCCTGAATAATAAATCTGGTATTAACTTTGCATCCTATGCCCACACAGGACTTCCGGTAGAGGTATTTGCAATGGGCGCGGAGCAGGAGCAGTTTGAAGGATATTACGATAATACGGATATTTATAACAAACTGGCTTCTATTACAGGAGTGCAGTAAACAATGAAAAGCAGACTGAAAAAAAGTTCTGTTTCTCTCGTGGCAATATGTCTGATGGTGATCCTCATGGTCCTTCCTACGGGCTATGAGGATGCTGTTATTTATCAGGGAACAGATAAGGTGAAGGCACAGGTGCTCTCCACAGATGAAAGTACAGTCAAAAGTTCCGGTCTGATCCAATCAGGAGAGCAGTTCTGTCAGGTAGAGATTCTGGGAGGAAAATTTAAAGGAGAGAAGAGCCGTGCAGTGAATATGCTCAGTGGTTCACTGGAATCTGATAAAATATTTGAAGAAGGGGATATTGCACATGTAGTGGTAAGCCACAGCGGTGATAAGATTACGTCTGTAACTATGAGTGATCATTACCGCCTGGATAAAGAATTCCTTCTGGCAGGAATGTTTGTGGTTCTCCTGATCGTATTTGCAGGATGGACAGGGCTGAGAGCCGTGTATTCGTTTGTGATCACGATTCTGACAATCTGGAAGATTCTTGTCCCGGCATATCTGGCAGGTGTAAATCCGGTATGGTGCGGGATTCTGATCACTGCCTTTCTGACACTTCTGATCATATTTCTGGTGTACGGTTTTGACAGAAAAACAGTGGCGGCCACATCAGGTGCACTTTTAGGTGTTTTGGTTACCTGTGTGATCGGCTGTATTTTTACAGATGCATTTAAAATCCATGGTGCGGTTATGGCGTATTCAGAAAGTCTTCTTTATTCAGGATATCAGGATCTGAATCTGACAAAAATTTTTATGAGTGGGATTTTTATCGGAGCGTCCGGAGCAATGATGGATCTTTCTGTGGATATCACCTCGGCAGTAAACGAGGTAATACAGAAGAAACCGGGGATTGGATGGAAAGAAGCTGCCATGTCAGGAATGAATGTAGGACGGGCTGCCATGGGAACCATGACAACTACACTTCTTCTGGCTTATTCCGGAGGTTATATTGCTCTTCTTATGACTTTTATGGCCCAGGGGACACCAGTTGAGAATATTCTGAATTATAAATATGTTTCAGCAGAACTTCTGGATACGATTGTAGGAAGCTTCGGACTGGTAACGGTAGCACCGTTTACTGCGGTTACAAGCGGGTGGCTGCTTACCAGGAAAAAGAAGGATTGTAAGGAACTCTGAAACTGTGATAAACTGTCTTTAAAAGAACTGAAACTGTGAAAAACTTTTTCGGAAAACGAATATCAGGAGGACAGGATGAATATTTGTGTATATGGAGCTTCCAGTGCACTGCTGGAGGATATTTATTACAAAAAGACAGAAGAGCTTGGAAGAGAGATCGGAAGACGAGGACACGGTCTGGTATTTGGTGGAGGTGCCACAGGAATGATGGGAGCAGCTGCCAGGGGCGCAGATGCAGAGAATGGGTATATCCTGGGGATTGCGCCGCGTTTTTTTGAAAAACCAGGTGTCTTTTATGAAAATTGCTCGGAATTTATTTTTACGGAGACTATGAGAGAAAGAAAGCAGCTTCTGGAAGACAGATCAGATGCTGTCATTGTTACACCTGGAGGAATCGGAACCTATGAGGAGTTCTTTGAAATCCTCACACTGAAAAGTCTTGGACGTATCGATCGTCCCATTGTGATTTATAATATCAATGGTTATTATGATCGTATGAAGGAGCTTCTGGAATATACGGCAGAACAGAAATTTATGGAAAAATCGAATCTTGCTCTCTGTTGTTTTATGGATGAACCGGCAAAAATTCTGGATTACATAGAGCAGTACGGGAAATAATACTTTTTTGTGACAGTGAGATATGATAAAATGGGGAATGTACGATAAAAAAGAAAGAGTGAATGAAAATGAAACAGGAAAATTATATGAAAGGAATGGTTATGATCATCCTTTCTGCCTTCTTTTTTGCCTGCATGAACATCAGTGTGCGTCTGGCAGGAGACATCCCCTCATTTCAGAAAAGTTTTTTTCGAAATCTGGTGGCGGTAATTTTTGCAGGAGTAATTCTTTTAAAAAATCATGAGATACCAAAAGTGAAAAAGCAATACTGGGGACCGTTGTTCCTGCGCTGCGCCTTTGGTACGATGGGGATCCTCTGTAATTTCTATGCTATTGATCATCTTCTGGTGGCAGATGCGTCAATACTGAATAAGCTGTCTCCATTTTTTGCCATTATATTCTCTTTTTTGCTTTTGAAAGAAAAAATTACTCCTGTACAGGGTTTTGCTGTGCTTCTGGCTTTTACAGGCTGCCTGTTTGTAGTGAAGCCGGGTTTTGCCAATGCGGCTCTTCTTCCAGCCCTGATCGGAGTATGCGGAGGGCTGGGGGCGGGAATTGCCTACACTATGGTCAGAGTTTTGGGAACACATGGTGTCAGAGGACCTGTGATCGTATTTTATTTTTCCCTTTTCTCATGTCTGGTGATATTGCCGTTTGTTCTGATGAATTATACTCCAATGTCAGCAGGACAGCTGGGAACCCTTCTTATGGCAGGTTTGTTTGCAGCAGGAGGACAGTTTACTATTACAGCAGCGTATACGTATGCTCCTGCCGGAAAAATATCTATTTTTGACTATTCGCAGATTCTGTTTGCCACACTTCTGGGATTTTTCCTTTTTGGTGAAATTCCGGATAAGTATAGTTTTATAGGATACGGACTGATCCTCCTGGCATCTCTGGGGATGTTTGTTTATAATATGAGAACCGCAAAGAAAGATTGAATCTTTGCGGTTTTTGTTATCTTACAGAGAAAGATATAAGAAACTTTTTA
>Glacier_p2__coassemble_1391_pt1 | contig 21774 bp, 19 predicted proteins | sample Glacier_p2__metabat2_high_PE_014 | metagenome-assembled genome bin Glacier_p2 | reverse complement strand
AAACTGACTGATCAGGATTATGACCGGTTGCTGAAGTGCGGATATCACTCCACAGCCTACGAAAAAAAGCATTTTTCAGAGGAAAAATTTACTTCTCTTTATTTTATGAACCTTTCATTTACGGCAGAAGAACTGGCTTGCAGGTCAGAAAAGATCATGGCTGATCCGGACTGCGGATCTGTTTTTCGGATCAAGGGATTTGGCAAAAACAGAGAGGGACAGTGGATGGAGCTGAATGCTGCCCGTGGAAAAGCCGCTCTCCGGCCGATAAGTGAAGGTCAGGAAGTTCTGATCGTTATCGGTGAAAAACCTGTAAAGGAAAAAATCGAAGCATATTTTGTAGAATGAGAGTTCAGAGACACCTGTTTTTATGAATGACAGTTAAATTTTTTGCTTTTTACTTAACATCTGTTCAGTTGTGAGAAGATGTTCTCTCTGCTATGATAAAAGCAGCAGAGGCCGATGCGAAAAAAGCAAAGGAGAGCATTTATGAGAATAGGTGAAGTTATCAGAACATACAGAAAAAGCAGAAATCTGACGCAGGAGGAAATGGCGAGACGCCTTGGTGTGACGGCTCCGGCAGTGAATAAATGGGAGAACAATGTCTCTCTGCCGGATATTACGCTTCTTGCCCCAATTGCAAGGGTGCTGGAGACAACGCCGGATACGCTGCTGTCTTTCCGGGAGGAGCTTGCACAGGAAGAGGTTCGTGCGATCGTTTTGGAAGCAGAAGGAAAATTTCAAAAGAGCAGTTTTGCGGAAGCTTTTGATTTTTGCAGGAAAAAAATCTGTCAGTATCCCGGCTGCAGCAGACTGATCCTTCATCTTGCCATGACGCTGGATGGATGGAGGATCCTGAAAGGGACTTCAGATCCGGAAAAAATGAAAGAATATGACCGGGAGATTCTGGGATGGTATAAGCAGGCGCTGGAAAGTGAAGATTCTGAGATCCGGGAACGGGCGGCTGATGCACTGTTCAGTTATTATTACCGTAATGAGGATTATGAGAAAGCAGAAGCCTGTCTGAAATATTTTTCCCGGATGGACCCGGTGAAAAAGATCCATAAGGCACAGCTCTGTGAAATAAAGGGAGACCGAAACAGTGCCTTTAAAGAATATGAAGAACTGCTTTTTCAGACAAATAACGTAGCGGAAATGGCACTGGGCGGTATATTTATGCTGGCAGAAAAGGACGGAGACTTTCAGAAAGCCAGAAGGATCACAGAAAAAATGACAGGGCTTGCAGAGCTTTTTGAATCTGGAGAATATCATAAGATCTCCGCACAGCTGCAGATTCCCCTGATGGAAAAAGACAGGGAAAAAGTCAGAGAATACATGAAAAAATTAACAGATGCCGTAGAGGAAATGGATGCATACAGACATTCGGAGCTCTATGAACATATGGAATTTAAGGAATTGAGTCCTGAATTTGTGGAACAAATGAAGACCACTCTGTCCGAGAGCTTCCGAAAGGATCCGGTATACGGCTTCGTATTTGAGGAGGAATAACCGTGGGAAAACACACAAAAATTTTATTTACAGATCTGGATGGTACGCTTTTAAACGATCAGAAGGAAGTAACTGCAGGAAATCAGGCTGCTATTGACCGGGCGCTGGAGCAGGGGCATAAGATTGTGGTAACAACAGGAAGACCCCTTGCCAGCGGCGTTCACATTGCGGAACGGATCGGGCTTACCAGGGAAGGCTGCTATGTGATCGCATTTAACGGCGGTCAGATTTATGATCCTTTTCATAAAAAGACCATTTACGGAAAAACAATTTCAACAGAAGTGGCAAAGCCTTTATTTCAGGAAGCATTGAACAGAGGACTTCATGTGCAGTCCTATTCTGATACCAGTGTGCTCGCAATGGAGGATCGCCCGGAGCTGCATTATTATATAGACAGATCCACGATACCTTATGAGATCGTGCCGGATGTGGATGCGGCATTTCCTTTTGATCCATACAAGATCCTTCTGGTAGGGCTGGACAATCGCCCGGAACTGGAAAAATACCAGAGAGAATGTGTGGATCCGCTGAAGGGAACGGTGCGAAGCTTTTTTTCTACAGAGTATTATCTGGAGGTGGCACCAGAGGGTGTATCAAAAGGATTTGCAGTAAAATGGATGTGTGATCATCTGGGTATCCCGCTGGAAAATTCTGTGGCGGCCGGGGATGCTCCTAATGATGTGGAAATGCTCCAGGCGGCCCATGTGGGAGCAGTTATGTGTAACGCCTATGAAGGTATGGCTGAACATGGCAATTATGTGACTGAACGGGATAATAACCATGACGGAGTTGCAGAAATTATTGAACATTTTCTGCTGAACGCATAAGGAGATTTTGAACAGGAGGAAAACATGGATCTGAAAACTCTGAAATCTGTTCTGGAAATAGGAGAGACTATTGCAGTAGAATTTAAACGATGTGGAAATGGAATTAAATCAGATACATATGAAAGTGTCTGTTCTTTTCTTAACCGATTTGGTGGAGATATTTTTCTGGGGGTACTGGATGACGGAACTGTTTGCGGTATCTCGCAAAATGCAGCTCAGGATATGATAAAATATTTTATCAGTGTGATTGGAAATCCGTCGATGATTTGACAGATTTAAGGCTTGATCTGCTTCCGAAAATACGTTTGATGGCAAAAAATCATGCGGGCGGCAATCATCCATGGGTATCAATGAGTGATATGGAATTGCTGAAAAGCGCAGGACTATATGGACGTGATATGGTAACGGGGGAAGAAGGATTTAATCTTGCGGCAATTATGTTATTGGGAAAGGATGATGTGATATTAAATATATCTCCGGCTTATGTGACAGATGCAATTGTACGTAAAGTGAATAAAGATCGTTACGATGACAGAGAAATTATTAAAACGAATCTGATAGAGAGTTATGAACAATTGCTGGAATTTGGAAAAAAGCATCTTCCGGATAAATTTTTTCTTGAAGATACGGTTAATATAAGTCTCAGGAATATTATTATCCGTGAAGCGGCTGCAAATACTCTGATGCATCGAGAATATTCCAGCACCTATACAGCAAAATTTGTTTAAATATTCAACTCTGTATTCAGGAAAACAGCCGGAGTTTAAAGAAGGTGATGTATTCCGGATAATTGTTCCACTGGATGAAGCTTATTCGTTTGATATTGCCGCAAAGCAAAGAAATGCCGATAAAGTGTCAGAGAGTGCCGATAAAACTGTTTATAAAGATTTTTTGATTCCGGATAAAAATGGAAAATCATCGATATCGATAGAGAAAGAAACATGGACGGATCAGGAAAAAATTCTTATGGCTTATCTTTGTGAATATGATAAAATTACGTCCGGAAAAGCAGGAGAATTGTTAGGCGTAAAACAAAGAAGAGCAAGAGCCATTTTAAAAGAAATGGCAGACCGAAATATTTTATCAAAACAGGGTGCTTACAGAAATACTGAATATATCCTGAAAAAAGGTGATGAGTGATATTAGCGAAAATCATGTATATATAGCCATTGATCTGAAGTCCTTTTACGCGTCTGTGGAATGCCGGGAGAGAGGACTGGATCCCATGAAAACAAATCTTGTGGTGGCAGATGCCAGCCGTACGGAAAAAACTATCTGTCTGGCAGTATCTCCATCCATGAAGGCATATGGCATTCCGGGCCGCCCCCGACTCTTTGAGGTGGTACAGAAGGTGAAGGAAGTCAATGCCAGAAGGAAAAAGCTTGCTCCGGGAGGAGAATTTTCCGGTTCTTCTTATATGGCAGAGGATCTGGAGCGTTATCCGGAGCTGGAGGTCAGTTATATTGCCGCTCCGCCCCGGATGGCTTTTTATATGGAATACAGTACCCGGATCGTAGACATTTACCTGAAATATATTGCAATGGAGGATATCCATATTTATTCCATCGACGAGGTTTTTATTGATGCCACACATTATCTGAAAAGCTACGGCCTTACCGCCCGGGAGCTTGCCATGAAGATGATCCGTGATGTTTTGCAGACAACGGGGATCACGGCAACGGCAGGGATAGGCACAAATCTTTATCTTTGTAAGATTGCCATGGATATTGTGGCAAAGCATATCCAACCGGATGAGTATGGAGTGCGGATCGCAGAGCTTGATGAAATGTCCTACCGGAGACTTTTATGGGATCACCAGCCTCTGACGGATTTCTGGCGTGTGGGAAAGGGTTATGAGAAAAAACTGAAAGCCAATGGTATGTTTACCATGGGAGATATTGCCAGATGCTCCCTGGGCGGCCCGGGAGATTTTTATAATGAAGATCTTCTTTATGAGCTTTTTGGGATTAATGCAGAGCTTCTGATCGATCATGCATGGGGCTGGGAACCCTGTACGATCGCAGATATCAAGAAATATAAACCGTCCACCAACAGCATCGGATCAGGACAGGTGCTGCCATGCCCCTATACCTTTGAGCAGGCGCGTCTGGTAATCCGGGAAATGACGGATCTTCTTGTCCTTGATCTGGTGGATAAGCGGCTGGTCACAGATCAGCTGACACTGACAGTAGGGTATGATATCGAAAATCTGACAGATGACAGTCGGAAAAAAGATTATAAGGGTGAGATAAAGGTAGACCGCTATGGCAGAAAAATCCCCAGACATGCCCACGGAACGGTTAATCTGGACAGTCAGACCTCTTCCACCAAGAAGATCACCGACGCAGTGATGGGGCTTTATGATCGGATCATGGACAAAAAACTCCTGATCCGCCGGATGTATCTGGCGGCCAATAAGGTAGTGCCGGAAAACGCAGTAAAACAAAAGGAAAGCTTTGAGCAGCTGGATCTTTTTACGGACTATGAAGCTCTGGAAAAGCAGAGACAAAAAGAAAAGGAGCTTCTGGAGAGAGAACGTAAGATGCAGCAGGCGATGCTGGATATCAAGAAAAAATTTGGAAAGAATGCTATATTAAAAGGGATGAATCTGCAGGAAGGCGCTACAGCCAAAGACCGTAATTCCAGGATTGGAGGGCATAAAGCATAAAGATGAAGAATTATTTTGGAGAAAGTCATAAATATGATGATATTATCCATCTGCCTCATCATGTGTCAGATAAGAGGCCGCAGATGCCTGTTCTGGACCGGGCAGCTCAGTTTGCACCGTTTGCCGCTCTGACAGGCTACGGAGAGGCGGTAAAGGAAACGGCAAGGCTGACAGAACGCAGGATTCAGCCGGATGAGGAGACTTTGGATATTCTGAACCGGCGTCTGGAATTTATCAAAAAGCATATCAGTGAGCAGCCGGAGGTTTCCGTCTGCTTTTTTCGCCCGGATCCCCGCAAGGATGGCGGCGCATATGTGACGGTAAGCGGAACTGTAAAAAAACTGGATGAGTTCCGTCACAGGCTGGTCCTTGCAGATGAAACCGAAATTCCTTTTGAGGATCTGTGGGAAATCGTATTTATGGATACCGCCCCTTGACCATAAAAGGAGGATGGCGGTACAATAGGATATAAATTATAATCCAAGGAGGAAACTGCAATGTTGGAGATTGGAACAAAGGCGCCGGATTTTATACTTCCAGATCAGAACGGTGACATGCATACACTGGAAGAATACAGAGGAAAAAAAGTTATCTTATATTTTTATCCCAGAGACAATACACCGGGATGCAGTAAGCAGGCCTGTGGATTTGGAGAACTTTATCCTCAGTTTACAGAAAAGGGAGCGGTTGTACTGGGAGTCAGCAAGGACAGCGTAGCTTCCCATAAAAAATTTGAGGAAAAATATAATCTGCCGTTTACACTTCTTTCTGATACAGAGCTTACCTGCATACAGGCATATGATGTGTGGAAAGAAAAGAATATGTACGGCAAAAAAACCATGGGCGTCGTACGTACCACCTACCTTATTGATGAAGAAGGTGTGATCGTTAAGGCTTTTGGAAAGGTAAAGGCTGCAGAAAATCCGGCACAGATGCTGGGAGAGCTTTCTTAAATGAAAATTATCATATCACCTGCAAAAAAAATGAATGTGGATACTGATACCTATAGGGTGGAAGGACTTCCGGTATTTCTGGAGGATACGAAAATTCTTATGAAAGAGATCCAAAAGCTTGGCTTTTCCGATGCTCAGTCATTATGGAAATGCAATGACAAGCTGGCAGAACTGAATTATTTTCGTTTTCAGGAAATGGATCTGGAGAGAAATCTTACGCCGGCAGTTCTGACTTATGAAGGTCTTCAGTACCAGCATATGGCTCCTGAGGTTTTTTCAGAGGGAGCGCTTACATATATTCAAAAAAATCTACGAATCCTTTCGGGGTTCTATGGAGTTCTGAAGCCGTTTGACGGTGTGACGCCCTACCGTCTGGAAATGCAGGCAAAGCTGTCCGTACAGGGAAAAAAAGACCTTTATGATTTCTGGGGAGAACGGCTGTACAGAGAGCTGACTGACGGAGATCATCTGATCCTGAATCTTGCATCTAAAGAATATGCAAAGGCGGTAGAAAAATATCTGACTCCGGAGGACCGTTTTATCACAGTGGAGTTTGGAGAACGGAAGGATGGAAAAGTAAAGCAGAAAGCCACTCTGGCAAAAATGGCAAGAGGCGAAATGGTTCGTTTTATGGCAGAAAATAACATTCAGGATCCAGAGGAGATCAAGGCTTTTCATGAACTGGGATTTTCCTTTGAAGAAGCGCTGTCTGATGAGAAAAAAATTGTATTTATAGCAGGATAATTCCTAAAAAAGCAAAATACCCGTTTCATTTCGTCTGCTTTTGATGTAAAATAGAGGTAGTGTTGAATCAGGACGCTGTGAATAAAATAAACAGCAGCCAATAAACAGTTGAAGGAGAGAAACCATTATGATTAATTGGAAAAATTTTGACAGTCTTGCTTCCTATAAAGAGATTGCTGACGTAGAGCGTGTGAACCTTGCAGAAGCAATGACAGGTGCAAATGGAGCAGAGCGTGTAAAAAAATACAGTGTTCCTATGGCAGCAGGCATGGCTTATAATTATGCTGCCAAGCAGGTAGATGAAAATGTTCTGTCAGCTCTTGAGAAGCTTGCAGAGGAAGCACAGCTTACAGAGAAATACAAAGCCCTGTATAATGGTGAGGTCATTAATACAGGTGAGAAACGTCTTGTCCTTCATCAGCTTACCCGCGGACAGCTGGGCGATGCAGTTGTTGCTGATGGTGTAGATAAGCGGGCTTTTTATGTGGAACAGCAGGATAAGATTGCAGAATTTGCCAATAAGGTTCATGCGGGAGAGATCACAAATGCCGCAGGAGAGAAATTTACAACTGTTGTTCAGATCGGTATCGGCGGAAGTGATCTTGGTCCTCGGGCAATGTATCTTGCATTGGAAAACTGGGCTAAGAAAAACAATACATTTAAAATGGAAGCAAAATTTATCAGCAACGTAGATCCGGATGATGCGGCAGCAGTACTGAATTCTATTGACGTTGCACATTCTATTTTTGTACTTGTTTCCAAATCAGGAACTACTCTGGAGACTCTTACTAACGAGTCCTTTGTGAAAGACGCACTGAAGAATGCTGGTCTGGATGCATCCAGACATATGATCGCAGTTACCAGCGAGACTTCTCCTCTGGCAAAGAGCGACGACTATCTGGCAGCTTTCTTTATGGATGATTATATCGGAGGACGTTTTTCTTCCACATCTGCAGTTGGAGGCGCAGTATTATCGCTGGCATTTGGACCGGAAGTATTTGCACAGTTCCTGGAAGGGGCAGCAGAGGAAGACAAGCTTGCCATGAATACAGATCTTCGTGAGAATCCGGATATGCTGGATGCTCTGATCGGTGTATACGAGCGCAATGTACTTGGATATCCGGCGACTACAGTGCTTCCGTACTCTCAGGCACTGAGCCGTTTCCCGGCACACCTGCAGCAGCTTGACATGGAATCCAATGGTAAATCTGTAAACCGTTTTGGCGAGCCGGTAGATTATGTGACCGGTCCGGTGATCTTTGGTGAGCCAGGAACCAATGGACAGCATTCCTTCTATCAGCTTCTTCATCAGGGAACAGATATCATACCGCTTCAGTTTGTTGGATTTAAAAACAGCCAGATCGGTACAGATGTTGTGATCCAGGGAAGCACAAGCCAGCAGAAGCTCTGTGCAAACGTAGTGGCTCAGATCGTTGCTTTTGCATGCGGCAAGGCAGATGAGAACCGCAACAAAAACTTTGAGGGCGGACGCCCGTCCAGTATTATTGTGGGAGAGTCTCTGACCCCTCAGGCTCTTGGAGCACTTCTGGCACACTTTGAGAACAAGATCATGTTCCAGGGATTTGTATGGAATGTAAACAGTTTTGATCAGGAGGGCGTACAGTTGGGCAAAGTTCTTGCAAAACGTGTTCTTGCACATGAGACCGACGGAGCTTTAAAGGAGTTCAGTGATCTTCTGAACATCTAATTGAAACAGTCATTAACCTAAAATTTGATTTGATAAAAAACAGGCAGAGGCAGTTTGAATGTGTAGGGGCACAGGATACTGTCTCTGCCTGGTTTTACCGCTAAGGAAACCTTGCCACACTGCCTAAAGAATAGTATAATACTCATAATTATGAAAAGTTACCGACAGATTAAGCTTACAGGAGATTTCAGTTATTTATGAAAAATTTTGATCTCAGTTTTTATAATGGAAAAAAGGTTCTGATAACAGGACATACAGGCTTTAAGGGAACCTGGCTGTGCCGTCTGCTTCTGGATGCCGGGGCAGAAGTGACCGGATATTCCCTTGAACCGCCTACAGAACCATCGATTTTTAATCTGACAGATATGGGAAACCAGATGCATTCTGTGATCGGGGATATTCGCGATCTGGATAAGCTGATGGAAGTATTCCGGGAAACAGAGCCGGAGATTGTGCTTCATCTGGCAGCGCAGCCGATCGTGCGGGAGTCTTACAAAAATCCTGTATATACTTACGAAACAAATGTAATGGGAACGGTGAATATTCTGGAATGTGTCCGTCAGACAGAAACAGTAAAATCTTTTCTGAATGTGACTACAGACAAGGTATACCATAACCGGGAATGGGAGTGGGGATATCGTGAAAACGACCCGCTGGATGGCTTCGATCCGTATTCTAACAGCAAATCCTGTTCTGAGCTTGTGACACACAGCTACAAAAATTCGTTTTTCGGAGACCGGGATACCAGGATTTCAACAGCCAGGGCCGGAAATGTGATCGGAGGCGGAGACTTTGCCGCAGACAGGATCATTCCGGACTGCATCCGTGCGGCAATGGAAGGAAAGCCTGTACAGGTAAGGAATCCCCATTCTACAAGACCTTTTCAGCATGTACTGGAGCCTTTGTACGCATATCTTATGATCGCTGCCCTGCAGTATGAAGATCAGAAGTATGAAGGATATTACAACGTAGGACCGGGAGATGAGGACTGTGTTACCACAGGAGAGCTGGTGGAGCTGTTCTGTGAGGCATGGGGAGAGGGACAGACCTGGGAAAATCATTTTGCAGGCGGTCCTCATGAGGCAAACTTCCTGAAACTGGACTGTTCCCGGCTGCGGAGCGTCTTCGGGTGGAAACCGGCATGGGGTGTTCGTCAGGCGGTGGAAAAGACAGTAGAATGGACGAAGGCATGGCAGTCCGGAGAAGACATCAATCTTATTATGAAAAAACAGATCCAAAGCTTTCTGGATCAGATGAAATAGAATAAAAGAGGAGACAGACTATGTTTGAAAATATGACAGAACAGCAGGCCAGGGAAGAAATCCTTGGTATGGTAGATGATTACTGCCGCAAATATCATAATCAGCAGAAGCCTTTTGAAGAAGGAGACAGGCTCCCTTATGCTTCCAGAGTTTACGATTCCAGAGAAATGGTGAATCTGGTGGACAGTGCACTGGAATTCTGGCTGACGGCAGGAAGATATGCAGATCAGTTTGAGGATAACTTTGCGAAATATCTGGGAGTTCGTTTCTGTTCTCTGGTAAATTCCGGTTCTTCCGCAAACCTTCTTGCATTTATGGCGCTGACATCTCCTCTTCTTGGAGAACGTCAGGTGCTTCCGGGAGACGAGGTCATTACTGTGGCGGCAGGATTTCCTACAACAGTAGCGCCGATGATCCAGTACGGAGCAGTTCCGGTGTTTGTAGATGTGACCATTCCTCAGTATAATATCGATGTGACCCGTCTGGAAGAAGCGCTTTCTCCAAAAACAAAAGCCGTGATGATTGCGCATACACTGGGTAATCCTTTTGATCTGAAAGCGCTGACAGATTTCTGTCAGGCGCATCAGCTGTGGCTGATCGAGGATAACTGTGATGCCCTTGGCTCTGAGTATGAGATCAACGGTGAGAAAAAACTGACCGGAACGATCGGTGATATTGGAACCTCCAGTTTTTATCCGCCTCATCATATGACTATGGGAGAGGGAGGCGCTGTTTATACCAGCAATCCGCTGCTCCACAAGATCGTAAGATCTCTTCGTGACTGGGGACGTGACTGCCGCTGTCCGTCCGGAAAGGACAATGTCTGCGGACATCGTTTTGACAGACAGTACGGAGAGCTTCCTCTGGGATACGATCATAAATATGTATATTCCCACTTTGGATATAACCTGAAGGCAACAGACATGCAGGCAGCAGTCGGCTGCGCCCAGCTGGAGAAATTCCCGGGATTTGTAGAAAGAAGACGTCATAATTATGCCCGTCTCCGCAAAGCCCTGGAGGGTATGGAAGAGAAATTCATCCTTCCGGAAGCATGTCCGAATTCAGATCCAAGCTGGTTCGGCTTCCTTCTTACCTGCAAAGAAGGTGTAGACAGAAATAAGGTGGTTCCTTATATTGAAAGCAAAGGTGTCCAGACCAGAATGCTGTTTGCAGGAAATCTCACAAAACATCCGTGTTTTGACCAGATGAGAGCCGAAGGAAAGGGTTACCGTATTGCCGGAACACTGGAAAATACAGACAGGATCATGCGTGATACCTTCTGGGTAGGTCTGTATCCGGGAATGACAGATGAAAAGATCGACTATATGGCAAAAGTGATCCGGGAGGCCGGAGAACTTTAAGAATAAACGTTACTGTTCACATGTAGTAATGAATAAACGGCAAAACAGCCGGGAAGGAACATGCAGATGATAATTGACGAAAAGCTGCGCTGGTACGGTTTCTGGACCGTGGACCGGCTGAAGGGCGGAAAGGTCCGGAAGTATTACGAGGAGATCCGGGACAGCTACAAAAAAGGAACTCCCATAGACAGGACGCAGGAAAAAATCCGTAAGCTGATTGCTCATGCAGTGCGTACTACGGAATTTTATAAGGACTTTGATCCGGATACCCCGCTGGAAAAAATGCCGGTGATGAATAAGGACGCTTACAGAAGTCATTATGAGGAGTGCCAGTCTAGCGTTTACAAAGAGGCTTCCGACAACCGGATCATGTATACCAGCGGGTCTACAGGAACACCCTTTGCCATGATCCAGAACCGCAACAAGATCCTCCATAATACAGCTGCCAGTATTTTTCTGGGAGCTGCGGGAGGCTATTATATCGGTATGAAAGAAGCTTTTATCCGTATGTGGGTGGGAGACCATGCAAAAAAGAGCTGGCTTTCCCGCACTGCAGAAAATCTGATCATGATGGACTGCTCCAATCTGGATGATGAGGCTCTTGGAAAGATGGTTTCTGTGATCCGGAAGAAAAAGGTAAAGTGTATCATTGGCTATTCCTCTGCTATCGGAGAACTGGGACGCTATATCGAAAAATATCATGTGGACACAAAAGGTTTTTGTGTAAAAGCTATTCTTCCGATTTCAGAGAGTATGCCCGGCGAGGTTCGGAGAAATCTGGAAAAGATTTTCCGCTGTACCGTGCGTTCCTGGTATTCCAATGAAGAAAACGGGATCATGGGACTTCAGCGGGAGGAAGACGAAAGCTACTATATAGATACGGAAAGCTATTATTATGAGATTCTGAAGCTTGACAGTGATGAACCGGCAGAACCCGGAGAACTGGGGCGTATCGTGATCACAGACCTTTATAATTATGCCATTCCTCTGATCCGTTATGACAATGGAGATCTGGCAGTGGCAGAACGGAAGGAAAAAGACGGACGTTTCCGCCTGTATCTGAAGGAGCTGTATGGACGGCGGGGCGATATGATCTACGACTGCAAGGGACGGATCGTTTCTCCTTTTGTGCTTCTGAACGGCCTTTCCATGGCGAAAGGGATCGACCAGTACCGTTTCATTCAGGAGGATGAAACCCGATATACTCTCTGGCTGAACGGAGACAAAGAGCAGATTGATGAAAAAGCCATCCTGGATTTTATCGGACCGTATTTTGGAGAGGAAGCGGAAATTACCGTGGAATATGTAGACGAGATCCCGGTGCTGAATTCCGGAAAACGGAAATCCTTTGAGAACCGGTGTGAGAAATACATAAAAAAATAACTGGGGAGGGTGCTTTTTGGCATCGAAAGAAAAAAATAAAAAAATTGTATCAAATACAGCCTACACCATAGGAGGCGCGCTTCTGATGAACGGGGTTCTGCAGGTTCTGGTTTATCCGCTGCTGAACCGTTTCATGGGAAGTGACCAGCTTGGTGAGCTGCTGTATCTTATGGGGCTGGTGGCGATTCTCTGTCCTTCGGTGGGGCAGGCTTTAAACACCAGCCGCCTTGTTGTGAGAAGAGATTACCAGGTAAAGAACGGAGACTATAATATCCTGCTTCTTCTATTTGGAGGTATGGGTACGGTTGTGACTCTGATGGTGGGAAAAAACTCCATGACCTCTGTTTCCGTGATCTTCTGGACCGTCCTTCTTCTTATGACTACAATCTTCCGGTATTATGGAGATGTGGAATATCGTCTGAATCTGAATTACCGGAATTATTTTAATTATTATGCAGTGCTGACTGTGGGATATGTGGCAGGCTTTGGACTTTATCTGCTGACAAAAAACTGGTTTCTGGTATTTGTGACAGGAGAAGTGGCGGCACTTATATATCTTGCAGCCACCGGAACCGTATTCCATGGATTTTTTAAGAGAAGCAGCTGGTTTGGCACAGCCTTTCAGAGAGGTGGATTTCTTGTTGTTTCCTATCTGATCACTAATCTGACGCTGAACATTGATCGCCTTGTTCTGGAGCATCTGATCGGGCATCTGGCAGTAACACAGTATTATGTGACATCTCTGATCGGAAAAACACTTGTGCTTCTGGTGGCTCCGGTGAACACGATCATTATTTCTTATCTTACACGGAATCAGGAACGTATGGGAAGGAAGCAGTTTCTGCAGTTTACCGGAATCGGTGTGGGTGTCAGTCTTGTGTTTTTTATAGGTTCTCAGATTGGAACACCGTTGTTTGTATGGCTGTTTTACGGGGATCTTTATGAGTCTGTAAAAGGAATGATGACGGTTGTGAACCTCAGTCAGATACTGGGAGTTCTGTCTGCTTATCTTTTTATTGTAGTGCTGACCTTTACAGAAGAAAAATGGCAGTTGATCCTGCAGATCATTCATCTGGTGATCATCACTGCTCTTGTGTTGCTTTTTACAAAGAACAGCGGTATCATGGGATTTGCGGAAGCAGTTCTGATTGCTAATGCCATCCGTGTGGCGGCAGTGATCCTTCTGGGATTCTGGAAAGCAGGAGACAGAAAAGCACAGCCGCTGAAGCAGTAAGGCATGATTCAGTGAGGAAAATGGGATCACTGTAAAATAAATATGCGGAAGAATAAAATTCTGCTCTTAATGGAAAGGAAAAAATATGCAGGCTGGAGAAATTTTGAGAAGGGCTGCTTTTAACGGTCTGGACAGGCTTCACGGAGGGAAGCTTGCAAAGATAAAAGCAGTAAATAAACGGGAGATCGTAGAAGGGATCACTGAGGAATACGCGCAGCGCCGTGTGGAGATGCTTCTGGAACATGCGAAAAAGCACTCCGCGTATTATAAGGATTATCAGAATGCCCGTGATATCACAGATTTTCCTGTTATGACAAAAATGAAATACAACGAAAACAAGGATACCATCCTCTGCCACATGTATCAGGACAAAAAGGACAGCCTGTTCCAGCTGAAGACCAGCGGATCCACAGGCGCTCCGTTTACGGTGCTTTGCGACGGAGACAAAATGAACCGGGTGAATATGAACTTTATTTCCTTTATGGAGCTGAATGGCTTTCGTATGGGAATGAAAAGAGGAGAATTTCGTGTATGGATCCCGGGAAAAAATGTAATCTCCAAATGGAAATCTTTTAAAAACAACTTGATCATGATCGATATCTCCAACATGGGAGACGAGGCGCTGGCCGGGATCTGCGAAAAGATCCGCAAGGACCGAATCCAGGTTCTGGTAGCTTACTCCAGTGCTCTGGTGGTTCTTGCCGGATATCTGAAGAGAAAAAATGTAGATATCAGCAAATGGGATGTGGAAATGGTTTTTGCTATGGGCGAGGCTCTTCCACAGAAGACTTATGACGAGATACGGGAGATTTTTGGTTTTACGGCTGTACGCTCCTACGGAAATAATGAAAACGGCTTCCTTGCCTGCCAGGTAGGGGATGAGGACCGTTATACCGTGGATCTGTATAATTTTTATATTGAAATGCTCAGTCTTGATTCGGATGAACCGGTAAAACCGGGAGAGCTGGGCAGGATCGTTGTAACTGACTATTATAACAAAGCTTTTCCTATGATTCGTTATGATACCGGAGATACCGGAATCTATAAAGAAGTGACTGATGAAAAGGGAAGAAAGCACGGATATTTTACGGAAATCTACGGACGTCGGGGCTCCATGATGTACAACTGCAAGGGAGAGCCTTTATCCATCCATGTGTTTATGAACGTTCTGATCAATATGGAAGGAATCGTACATCAGGCAAAATGTATCCAGTGGGAAAAGAAACGCTACGAGCTTCTTCTGAATGCAGACCGTACCAGAGTCAACGAGGAGGAGGTAGTTGCCTCCTACCGGAAATATCTGGGGGATGAAGCGCAGATCGATGTGACGTATGTGGATGAGATTCCGATTGAGGCATCCGGAAAACGTATGGTATGTGTGCAGAAATGTCCGGATTATATGTAAGGTGGAGAAAAAATGAAACAGAAAGTATCTGATTATATTGCAGAATATATTGCACAGTGGGGTATACAGGATGTGTTTACCGTGACCGGAGGAGGCGCCATGCACATGAATGACGCCTTTGGTCATCATCCAAAGCTTCGCTGCACCTATCAACATCATGAACAGGCCTGTGCCATGGCAGCAGAAGCCTATGCGCGTCTGGGAAACAAAATGGCGGCGGTCTGTGTCACCACAGGACCCGGCGCTACCAATGCAGTGACAGGTGTGCTGGGAGGATGGATGGATTCCATTCCCATGATCGTATTTTCCGGTCAGGCCAGATATGCCACCACAGTGGAGGCTTCCGGACTTCCGCTGAGAAGTATGGGCGTGCAGGAATGTAATATTGTCCCGGTAGTAAAGCCCCTGACAAAATATGCCCATATGGTGATCCGGCCGGAGGAGATCCGTTATCATCTGGAAAAAGCCCTTTATCTTGCGGTAAATGGAAGACCCGGTCCTGTATGGCTGGATATTCCTCTGGACGTACAGGGAGCTGTGGTGGAAACTGAGGATCTTTCGTCTTATGATCCTTCTGAAAATCCGGAACAGCAGCCGGCGGAAATCTCGCAGGAGATTATAGACCAGATTCTGGATAAGATACAGAACAGCAGCCGTCCGGTACTTTCTCCGGGAAACGGTGTGCGTCTTGCAGGGGCGTCGGAGGAATTTCACCAGCTGGCAGAGCTGCTGGGGGTTCCTGTAGTGACAGGAATGAGCAGTGTAGATGCCATGGAATATGACCATCCGCTGTTTGTGGGAAGAAGCGGAGGAACCGGAACAAGACCTGGAAACTTTGCTCTTCAGAACAGCGATGTGCTTCTTTCTATTGGAAACCGTCAGGGATTTGCCCAGACCGGTTTCCAGTTTCAGGACTGGGCAAGAGAAAGCTATACCATTCTCAATGACATTGATGAAAATGAATTAAAAAAACCAAGTCTTCATGTAAGCCTTCCGGTATGCGGAGATGCAGGAGAACTGATCCAAAAGCTGATCCTGTCTGCCCGGAACAGGGGCGCTTCAAAAGAAAACCCTCTGTTTCAGGGAAAGTCATGGAGAGAGCAGTGTCTGCTATGGAAAGAAAAATATCCGGTGGTCACAGAAAAGCATTATGAGACTGTAGAAGAAGGCTGCACTAATATCTATGCTTTTTATGAAGAACTGTCAAAAGCCATGAAAGAAGATCAGAATCTGATGGTCAGTGTGGGGACTTCCCGCGTAGCAGGAAGCCAGACCTTTAAGGTGAAAAAAGGACAGCGATTTATTACAAACCCCAACACGGCATCCATGGGATTCTGCCTTCCGGGAGCTATTGGAGTCTGCATTGCATCCGAAAAGAAGCCGGTGGTATGTGTGACCGGAGAAGGAAGTCTCCAGATGAATATTCAGGAGCTTCAGACTATCATCCATAATCGTCTGCCGGTGAAGCTTTTTGTGATAAATAATCAGGGATATCATTCTATCCGTCAGACCCAGCAGACTTATTTCGGAGAGTCGCTGGTAGGTGTAGGGGAAGAAAGCGGAGATTTAAGCTTTCCGGATCTTAGCCGGCTTGCTCCGGCATACGGATTTCCTTATGACTGTATTCACAGCTCAGAGGAGCTGGAAGAAAAAATCAATAAGGCACTGGAAACGGAAGGGGCTGTGATCTGCGAGGTGTTTGTCACCAAATATCAGAAAACAGAGCCGAAGACTTCCTCTAAAAAGCTTCCGGATGGAAGGATGATCTCTGCACCGCTGGAGGATATGTATCCGTTTTTATCCAGAGAGGAGCTGGAAGAAAATATGTACATTCCGCTTCCGGAGCGGGGCTGACAGAAATACCGGACGGGAAAGAGAAAGGAAAATATGCAGAGGATTATTGTAACAGGAGCTACCAGCATGATCGGTACAGCTCTGATAAATGAATGTATTAAAAAAGGCATTGAGGTTTATGCAGTGCTCAGGGCTTCTTCAGGAAAGAAGATGCGTCTGCCGGAAAGCGAAAAGCTTCATATGGTAGACTGTTCTCTGGAAGAGCTGGAGACGCTTCCTCAGAAAATTATGGAAAAATGCGACACCTTTTACCATATTGCATGGGGGAATACAGGAGAAAACCGTAATTCCAGCACAGAACTTCAAAGCAGGAACATTGCATATACACTGGCAGCAGTGAAGGCGGCGTATGCTCTTGGCTGCAGGCGGTTTATCGGTGCGGGATCCCAGGCGGAATACGGTCCTATGGATGTGGATAAGATCTCTCCGGACAGTCCGGTAAATCCAACCACTCCCTATGGCGCTGCAAAGCTTGCTTCCGGGCAGCTGGCACGGATGCTTTGTAAGGAGCTGGGGATGGAGTGTATCTGGCCAAGAATCTTCAGCGCTTACGGAATTTATGAAAAAGAAACCACCATGGTGGCATCCGGACTTAGGAAAATGCTTGCCGGGGAAAAAACATCTTTTACCCCGGCTTTGCAGAGATGGGATTATCTTTTCAGTGCAGATGCAGGAAGAGCTTATTATCTTATAGGAGAAAAAGGAAAAGACGGAGCCGTGTACTGTGTGGGAAGCGGGAAGGCAGCGCCTCTTAAAAACTATATAGAAATCATGGCGGAACTTACCGGCGCAGAAGAAACCGGGATCGGAGTCAGACCATATCCGGCAGGCGCAGTGATGAATCTTTGTGCGGATATTTCTTCTCTTACAGCGGATACCGGCTTTGTGCCGGAATACACATTCCGGGAGGGAATCAGAGAAACCATTACCTGGCTGAAAACCGGGAGTACAGGAGACACAAAATGAAAAAAAAGATATCGGTGGTGATCCCCACCTATAATGAAGAAGCAAATGTGGCTGCTCTTTCAAAGGCGATCATAGAAGTAATGGAACGGGATCTCAGTAATTATGATTATGAAATTCTGTTTATTGATAACCATTCCAAAGATAATACCCAGGCGATCCTCAGAGGTCTTTGTGCCAATAACAAAAAGATCAAGGCTATCTTTAACGCCAAGAATTTCGGCCAGGCAAGATCTCCGGTCTACGGAATGAAGCAGGCCTACGGAGACTGTGTGGTTCGTATGTGTGCAGATTTTCAGGATCCGGTAGATATGATCCCGAAATTTGTAAAAGAATGGGAAGACGGGCATAAGATCGTGATCGGCGTCAAAAAGGCCAGTCAGGAACGGAAGATTATGTATAAGATCCGCGGTCTTTATTATAAACTGATCCAGAAGATCACGGATATCGACCATATAGAACAGTTTACCGGATTTGGCCTGTATGACAAAAAATTTGTAGATGTAGTGAGAGATCTTCATGATCCCATGCCGTATCTTCGCGGTATCATTGCGGAGCTGGGATTTGATTATAAGGCAATCCCTTATACACAGCCGAAGCGTCGGGCAGGAAAGAGCAAGAATAATTTCTACAGCCTGTATGACTATGCCATGATCGGCATTACTTCTTACTCAAAAGTGGTGATGAGACTTGCCACTTTTGCCGGATTTATCATTGGTGGATTAAGTCTGGTGGCGGCGCTTGTGTATCTGGTACTGAAGCTGATGTACTGGGATCGTTTTTCGGCAGGTATTGCACCAATGGTGATCGGTATGTTCTTTCTGGGATCTCTGCAGCTGTTTTTTATTGGATTTTTGGGCGAGTATGTGCTGAGTATCAATACCAGAGTCCTGGATCGTCCTCTTGTAGTAGAGGAGGAACGTCTGAATTTTGAAGAAGAGGAGACTCTGAAAAAAAACGTATCTGAGAAAGTGGAGAAAAAGGATTCAGAAGCTGCGGATACGAAGGAGAACAGTAATGAATAAGAAAAAAGAAAAAAACACGCCGGGATATTTTGCCCGGAAAAAAGCAGAGTGGGAAGGTATGCGTCTGTGGAACGGAGAAGAACTTTGCAGACTTGACTGGATCTTTTCTTTTCTGATTTTGGCAGTGCTTTTTGTGCTTTGTGCCCATTCGGATGTGAAGCTGACCGGAAATCGTTCTTTCCTGATGTATGAGCATTTTACAGACTTTTATCAGGCAAGCTATGAGCAGTCCGGAGGATACTGGGCTAATTACCTGCCCAGCACCTTTCTGGCATACGCTATCTGGAACCTGCCTCTTTATCTTACCGGACATGCACCGGAGGCCATTCTCACCAACAGCTTCATCAATATCATGTGGTATAAGCTCCTTCCGGTGATTCTTTATTTTATCACAGCTCAGCTGATGTACCGGATCGGTAAGGAAATGGGATTTGGAGAAAAGAAATCCCTTCTGTGCAAGTTTGCATTTCTGGTGTTTCCTATGGGAGTATTCAGCCAGTTCATTTTCAGCCAGTATGATATTTTTACAGTGTTTTTTATGGTGCTGGGCTTCTATCTTTTTCTGACAGGAAAAATGTGGCAGTTTGCACTTGCTTTTGGCATGGCAGCAACTTTTAAATACCATGCAGTGCTGTATTTTCTGGTTCTGCTTCTTCTGAAAGAAAAGAAGATACGAAATCTGATTCGATATACGATACTTATGGCGGTTCCTCTGGCAGTGGAGATTCTTCCGAATATGGGATCAGAAGCCTTCAGGAGAAATGTTTTCGGATTTGGCGCTCTGGAATATGTGCAGAAGCCTTTTACCCTGGGATTTTTCAGCGGCATCAATCTTCTGGCGGCTGTGGCAGCTTTTGTGCTTGTGTGGGCTTATCAGAGAAAAACAGAGACAAAAGGAGAACTGGAATCCTGGGCGGTATTTTTCTGTGTGGCAGTCAGCTTTGCTATTTTTGGATTTTCCACCTGGAATCCTCAGTGGATCCTTCTGATGGCTCCATTCCTTGTTCTGAACATTATGATCAGCGGCAATGGAAATCTGCTTTTGATGGTAACAAACATTTTTATGCTTGCCATGTATATTTTCTGCAGTCAGAGTATGGTAGATGAACGAGTACTGAACAGCGGAATTTTGAAATATATTTTAAAAGACAGAGAATTTGCAGTTAGGATGTGGGATATTTACCGGTTCCACGATCAGGAGCTTCTCTGCACAGCAATGTGGATCGTTCTTGTGATCTATGTGGTATTTGGTCATCCAAGATACCACAGCAGAAAGGGCACAGCTGTGGCAAAGGGATTGGTATGGCAGATCCGTTCCGCCTTTCTTTTTGGAGTGGCAGCTTTTGTGATTCCTATGCTGGTATGCGCAATGGGTGTGCTTCAGGGAAAAGTGAATTTCTTTGATAACAGCCGTCAGAACATGGAAATGGAAAATGTAGTGATGCTGGAAGAAAACCAGCCGGTGGTGCAGGAATTTACCGCAGACGGAACCACATTGTCCAATATCAAAATCCGCGTGTTTACTCAGGCGGGGACAGAGCCTGTCAGCTTGGAGATCACTCTCCGGGATAAGACAACAGGGGAGCTGCTTTATGAAAGTAAGAGAGATACTTATGGGATTAAGGAAAATACAGCCCTTTATTCTTTTCTGAAGCATCCGGTTGAAGTAGAAAACGGAAAAACCTATGAACTGGAAATATCCAGTGACGCGCCTGCGGGAAGCGGAATAGGACTTTACTGTGTGACAGATAAAAAAGGTCAGGAGCTTCTGACAGAGATTCCGTCAGGGGAAGAAGCGGATGGTCCGGCTGCGGCAGAAAAAAGGTGCCTGCAGATGTGCGTATCCGGAATAGAATAATAAGTACTATTTTATAAAACTGTTGTAGGAACAAAATCCTGCAGCAGTTTTTCTTTATGCTACTTTAACGTCAAATGATCGGAACTTAACACCTATTTTATAAAATGTCGTATACAATGTCTGAGAAAAGAGAGGAGGATTTATATATGATGGACGTTGCTATGACAGCAGTTCTTCTTGGCTGCTTTGGCCTTTTGAAGCTGTTTGCAGATTTCTGTGAATCACAGGTGAATCCAAAAGAAAAATAGGTGGAAAGGCGGAGTAAGATTATGATAGCATTGGGAATCATCATTCTGGCACTTGGCGGCTATCTGGTATATGCGCTGATATATCCGGAAAAGCTGTGAAAAATTACAGATCTGTTCAGAGAATGGTGGATTTTATTTAAGACAAAAGGGAGAGCAACAGGAGGAGAGAAATGTTACAGATCATTCTTACGCTGGCAATTTTCCTGATACTTGTGATTCCTATGGGAAAGTACATGTATCACATTGCCACAGAACAAAAAACTTTTGCAGATAAAGTTTTTAATCCAATCGATCATTTAATATATAAAATCTGCGGTATCAAAAATGAGGATATGGGATGGAAAAAATATGCCCTTACTCTGGTAACTGCAAATGCTGTGATGGTTTTTGTGGGATACCTGATCCTCAGGATTCAGAATCTTCTGTTTCTGAATCCAAATGGCATTGAAGGAATGGAGTCAAGTCTTTCCTTTAATACGATCATCAGTTTTATGACAAACACCAACCTGCAGCATTATTCCGGTGAAAGCGGACTTTCCTACGCAGCGCAGATGTGTGTCATCATTTTCATGATGTTCACTTCAGCAGCCAGCGGTTATGCCGCATGTATGGCATTCTGCAGAGGACTTTCCGGAAGAAAGCTGGGGAATTTTTACAGAGATATGGTAAGGATCACAACCAGGATCCTGATCCCGGTATCTTTTATAGTAGGTCTGATCCTGGTAAGTCAGGGAACACCGCAGACACTGATGCAGAACTTTACAGTAGAAAC
>Glacier_p2__coassemble_1306_pt1 | contig 24457 bp, 24 predicted proteins | sample Glacier_p2__metabat2_high_PE_014 | metagenome-assembled genome bin Glacier_p2 | reverse complement strand
TCCCTCTCTGCTTCTGCGTATACGGATGCTGTCTGTGAAAAAACTGTGCCCAGCAGAAGAAGCACATAAAAAAAGTTCCTCCATTTATGATTCATAGATAGTCCTCCCACAAGGGTATTCTATTCTATTCTAAATGGAGAAACATAAAAATATGACAGTTTCTGTTTTATAACAGGGGGGCAAAAGCCCTTAATACACTCTGAAATCCCCTGATAACGATATTCCTGTTTTTACAGAAATCAATACTGATCGGCTCGCAATAGCGCATCGTTTCCAAAAAGTCATCCAGAATATCCTGGATCACTTTATTTTTATAAATCCAGACACCATCTTCAAAATGGAGATACAGGCTTCGGTAATCCAAATTTATTGTACCCACTACAGCAATCTCATCATCACAGACAAAAGACTTTGCATGGAGAAATCCAGGCTGATATTCATAAATTTTCACCCCAGCCTCTATCAGCTGTTCATAAAAAGACTGTGTAAGCAAAAATACCATTTTTTTATCCGGAACTCCGGGAGTCATGATTCGTACATCCACCCCACCCTTGGCCGCAAGGCAAAGTGCTGTCATCATCTCATTGTCAATGATCAGATAAGGCGTACAGATATATACATATTTTTTTGCACGATTGATAATATTCAGATAAATATTTTCCCCTAACACTTCTCCATCCAGAGGCGTATCACTGAAAGGCTGTATAAAGCCACTTCCTGAAAATTCCTCCGGATGATACGTATGAGGAAAATAGCGTTCATAATCAATGGGTTCTTTAATCCCGTTGATCACATTCCACATGTGAAGAAACATGATTGTCATATTCCAGACTGCCTCGCCCCTCAGCATTACTGCTGTGTCTTTCCAGTGTCCGAAGCGTTCTTTTTGATTGATATATTCATCTGCCAGATTAATTCCGCCTGTAAAGCCGGTTTTTCCGTCGATCACACAGATCTTTCGGTGATCGCGGTTGTTCTGAATAATGTTCAATACCGGACGGAAAGGATTAAACACCTTGCATTTGATTCCTTTTTCCTGCAGAAACTGATCATATTTATGGGGAAGCGTCGTAAGGCATCCAAACCCATCATAAATCAGTCTGACATCCACTCCTTCTGCGGCTTTTTTTTCAAGGATGTCCAGGATCGTACGCCACATTACTCCATCATTTATAATGAAATACTCAATATAAATATATTGTTCTGCCTGTTCCAGTTCACGAACCAATACCGGAAACATATCATCACCCACCTGAAAATATTCTGCCTCTGTATGCTCATGAGCAGGAAACGCCGAAAGATGGCAGATATATTCTGACTGAACTGCTGCAGAAGGATCTTCAGCTTCTATCTTTTCATAAATTTCCGGATCCGCCTGGAGATACGGCAGACTTTCCTTACGTATTTTTTCGTACTGTATCTGCATGTGATCCGCAATACGGGACTGACCGAAAAGCATATACAGCAAAAGTCCAAACACAGGAAAGGCCATGATCAGCATTGTCCATCCCAGTTTGTAAGAGGGATTTATTCTTTTGTTCAGGATCCACAGTACAGAGATCACACTGATCACTGCAATGGCCAGAGAAATATATTTCGAATATTCAGCAAGCTTCCACACCAGAAGAAATAACCATATGAGCTGCAGCAGCATGGCCAACACCACATAAAATATCCTGTTAAACAAAAGCTTGATTACTTTTTTCAGAAACATAATCACAAAACTCATTTTACACTCCAGATTTAAAAATCCCTGACAACTAAATGCCAGGGATTTTTGCGCACAATTAATTATATTTACGTTTTCTTGCGGCTTCAGATTTTTTCTTACGACGAACGCTTGGTTTCTCGTAATGCTCTCTTTTGCGGATTTCCTGCTGGATACCTGCTTTTGCACAGCTTCTCTTGAATCTGCGAAGAGCGCTATCTAAAGTCTCGTTCTCTTTTACGATAACGTTTGACATAGACTCACACCTAACCTCCCTCCAGTTGTAGATTGTGCTAAAATACAACTGTCTGGGTATTTTTCTTGCACGAGTTATATTATATATCATAGGCTCGACTTTCGTCAACAGCTTTTGGTTAATTTTGCAAAATATTTTTTTACTTTTCTTTATGCCAGCTGCTGCTCCAGGATTCCTGCTGCTGCATCAATAGCTTCCTGCGCCTTTTCCGGATTCTTACCACCGGCCTGAGCCATATTCGGACGGCCACCTCCGCCGCCGCCTGCGATAGCTGCCACTGCCTTGATCAGATTTCCTGCATGAGCTCCGGCTTTCTGTGCTCCGTCTGTAGCCATGGCAAGAAGATTTACTTTTCCGGCATTTACAGCTGCAAGAAGCACAACACCTTCTCCGAGCTTTTCTTTCAGCTGATCGCCCAGATCGCGGAGTCCGTTCATGTCAACGCTTTCTACTTTTGCAGCAAGAAGCTTCACACCTTTGACTTCCACAACCTGATTCATAACGTCACCGAGAGATCCCTGTGCCAGTTTGCTCTTCAGAGAATCATTCTCACTGTGAAGCGCCTTTACCTCAGCCTGAAGATGTGTGATCTTTTCAGTCACTTCAGAAGGCTGGGTTTTCAGAGCCTTTGCAGCCTCTCTCAGCATATGCTCCTGATGTTTATAATATTCTACTACTGCATTTCCGGTAAGCGCCTCAATACGGCGGACACCTGCTGCAATACCGGATTCAGAAACAATCTTAAAGAGCATGATAGAGGATGTATTCTTTACATGAGTACCTCCGCAAAGCTCTTTAGAGAAATCTCCCATAGATACCACACGTACCTTCTGATCATATTTTTCACCAAAAAGAGCCATGGCTCCGGATTTCTTTGCTTCTTCGATATCCATTACTGCTGTTTCTACCGGAAGGGCAGCCTGAATCTCCTGGTTTACAAGAGCTTCTGTTTTTTCCAGTTCTTCCTCTGTCATTGCCTGGAAATGGGCAAAGTCAAATCTTAATCTGTCCGGTGTTACCAGAGAGCCCTTCTGCTCTACATGAGAACCAAGAACTGTCTTTAATGCTTTCTGGAGCAGATGAGTAGCGCTGTGGTTCTTTTCTGTGTCACGGCGTTTGCTTTCTGCAACCTTAAGAGAAACCGTTTCTCCCTGAGAGATCATACCGGATTCCATATATCCTACATGGCCGAATTTACCGCCGCGGAGTTGAATGGTATCTTCTACCACAAATTTTCCATTTGCAGTTTCAATCACACCGGTGTCGCCTTCCTGTCCGCCCATAGTAGCATAGAAAGGAGTTTCTTTTACGAAAACAGTACCCCTCTGTCCTTCTACCAGAGAAGCAACCAGCTCGCTTTCTCCGGCAAGAACGGTTACCTCTGACTCATAAGAAAGATGATCATAGCCTGTAAACTCTGTTGTTACAGAAGGATCGATCTCATCATAAACAGTAGCATCTGCCCCCATATAGTTAGTCACTTCGCGGGCAGTACGTGCTTTTACTCTCTGCTCTTCCATGGCAGCCTGGAAGCCTTCCTCATCGATTCCGTATCCCTTTTCCTCAAGGATTTCTTTTGTCAGATCCAGAGGGAATCCATAAGTATCATAAAGCTTAAATGCATTTTCTCCGGAAAGTGTTTTTTCGTTTTTTGCTTTCATCTCCTCTTCCATGTCAGAAAGGATGCGGAGACCCTGGTCAATGGTCTTGTTAAACTGATTTTCTTCATTGGTAAGAACCTTGAAGATAAATTCCTTTTTCTCTTCAAGCTCCGGATATCCGTCTTTAGATCCCTGGATTACTTCTGCACTTAATTTTGCAAGGAAAGTTCCTTCAATTCCCAGAAGGTGTCCGTGACGGGCTGCACGACGGATCAGACGACGAAGCACATAACCGCGTCCTTCATTCGTTGGCATGATGCCGTCAGAAATCATAAATGTAGCAGAACGGATATGGTCTGTGATCAGACGAATGGACACGTCAGCCTGATAATCTTTGCCATATTCCTTATCTGCCACCTGACATACCAGATTACGAAGAGAACAGATGGTATCCACATCAAAAATAGAATCCACATCCTGAACAACAACAGCCAGACGCTCCAGACCCATTCCTGTATCAATGTTTTTATTCTGAAGTGTTTCGTAATTGCCATTTCCGTCATTTTCGAACTGTGTAAACACATTATTCCACACTTCCATATAGCGGTCACATTCACATCCTACAGTACAATCCGGTTTACCGCATCCGTATTTTTCGCCGCGGTCATAGTAGATCTCAGAGCATGGACCACATGGGCCTGCGCCATGCTCCCAGAAATTGTCTTCTTTGCCAAAGCGGAAAATACGTTCAGCCGGAATACCAACCTCTTTATTCCAGATTTCAAAAGCCTCATCATCCTCCAGATACACAGAAGGATACAGACGTTCCGGATCCAGTCCCACAACTTTTGTCAGGAACTCCCAGGACCAGGCAATGGCTTCATGCTTGAAATAATCTCCAAAAGAAAAGTTTCCAAGCATCTCAAAAAATGTGCCATGACGGGCTGTTTTACCTACGTTTTCAATATCGCCGGTACGAATACATTTCTGACAGGTTGCCACTCTTGTCCTTGGAGGGATCTCTGCTCCTGTAAAGTAAGGCTTCAGAGGAGCCATACCTGCATTGATCAGCAGAAGACTCTTATCTCCCTGTGGTACAAGGGAAAAGCTTTTCATAACAAGATGTCCCTTGCTCCCCATAAAATCCAGGAACATCTGACGAAGTTCGTTTACTCCGTATTTTTTCATGATTGTTTCCTCCTCTATTTTACACACACCTTATGGAATTTCTTTTTACCGCGTTTCAGCACCATGCCTTCTTCGTTGAAATCCTCTTTTTTTACTGTGTGTTTGATATCTGTGATCTTTTCACCGTCAATGGATACTCCACCCTGTTCGATGGCACGACGGCCCTCGGAACGGCTTGGCACAAGACCGGTTTTTACCAGCATGGTAATAAGGTCGATGCTGCCTTCCTGGAAATCCTCATCAGTCAACTCTGTAGACGGCATGTTCTCTGTATTGGCGCCGCCTGCAAAAAGTGCTCTGGCGCCTTCCTGGGCTTTCTTTGCCTCTTCCTCGCCGTGTACCAGATTGGTCAGCTCATACGCCAGTACTTCTTTGGCCTTGTTCAGCTGGCTGCCTTCCCATTTTGCCATTTCATCGATTTCTTCCAGAGGCAGAAAAGTAAGAAGACGCATACATTTGATTACATCTGCATCATCCACATTTCTCCAGTACTGGTAAAAATCAAACGGAGAAGTTTTGTTCGGATCAAGCCATACGGCTCCGGACTGTGTCTTGCCCATTTTCTTTCCTTCAGAATTAAGGAGAAGTGTGATTGTCATGGCATGTGCATCCTTGCCAAGCTTTCTGCGGATCAGCTCTGTACCGCCCAGCATGTTGCTCCACTGGTCGTCGCCGCCGAACTGCATATTACAGCCGTATTTCTGGAACAGCATATAGAAATCATAACTCTGCATGATCATATAGTTAAATTCCAGGAAGCTCAATCCTCTTTCCATACGCTGCTTATAGCACTCTGCGGTAAGCATACGGTTTACGGAAAAGTGAGCGCCCACTTCGCGGAGAAGCTCTACATAATTCAGCCCCATCAGCCAGTCTGCATTGTTTACCATCAGCGCTTTTCCTTCGGAAAAGTCAATAAAACGTTCCATCTGCTTTTTGAAGCAGTCAATATTGTGCTGGATGGTTTCTTTTGTCATCATCTGACGCATATCGGTTCTTCCGGAAGGATCACCGATCATGCCGGTTCCGCCGCCGAGAAGAGCAATCGGACGGTTTCCTGCCATCTGCAGACGCTTCATCAGACACAGTGCCATAAAGTGTCCTACATGAAGGCTGTCAGCAGTAGGGTCAAAGCCAATATAAAATGTAGCTTTTCCATTGTTTACCATCTCTTTGATCTCATCTTCGTTTGTCACCTGGGCAATCAGCCCTCTGGCCTGCAGTTCTTCCCAAACTGTCATAATATTTTCCTCCTATACTAAAAAGCCCGGTTCCTGTCCTTTTAGGACGAGAACCGGGTCCCGTGATACCACCTAAATTCACAGAAAGCGCCTGCCTTCCGCCTCGTTAAGCACGATAACGTGTGCCGATCCGCTGCAGCCTACTTACAGGACTTCCTCTGTTCGGTGCAGAGCTCCGAGATGTATTCACAAAAGTTCCGCACGCGCCTCTCACCTACCGGCAACTCTCTGTGTGCTTTCCTGAAGCTACTTCTTCTCTTCTAAGCCGTTTCATATACTTCTAAAAGTATACAAATCCACCAATTATTTGTCAAGAGGCATTGCCCTGTAATTCATCAACTTAAAGCGTCAAAGAGTGCTGTCAAGCCCCTGATCCGTATAAAGCTCGCTTCCGTCAGCTGCACTGGTTGCAAGCTGGTCACACCTTTCATTCAGAGGGTTGTCGGCATGGCCCTTAACCCAGCGGAACGTTACCTGATGTGGTTCTTTTGCTTTTAGAAGGCGCTTCCACAAATCCACATTTTTTACATCCTGATTTTTTCCACGCTTCCAGTTTTTTTTCAGCCAGGAATCAATCCAGTGCTGATTAAACGCATCCACCAGATATTTGGAATCCGAAAAAAGTTCCACCTGGCAGGGACGGTTCAATGCTTCCAGCGCCACAATGGCAGCCATCAGTTCCATACGGTTATTTGTTGTTTTTTTATATCCCCGGGATAATTCCCGTTCATGAAGCTGACCTTTGGAATCCACATACTGGAGAACTGCCCCGTAGCCTCCGGGACCATCAGGGTTTCCTCTGGCAGCACCATCGGTATATATTTTTACATACATGTTGTTTCCTCCTGTTATTTTCTATGCACAGCAGATGAGTGCTTTCTTTTTTTGGCATCTGCAAGAATCCTGCGGGGATTTTTAATAAAAATTTCTTCTGCACAGGTACGGCCAAATTTCTTTTCCGCATAGACATAGGCTTCTCCCAGCCTGGAAACACGCTCCCTGCTTCCGTGGCTGTCTGATCCGACAAAATGCACTGCCCCGTGTTTCATTAACGTTCTGCAGAAACGTTTTGTTCCAAAACCTTCTTTTCCAATAAGACTGTCCGCATTTATCTGAGTCATAGCTCCCATAGAAATCAGTTCTTCTACCAAACCGGTATTTTCTCTCATAATATCATATCGTTCCACATGAGCAATAATCGGCTTATATCCACTGCTCAGAAGGGCATACAGCCGTTCCCTGATATAAAAAGCATCCATACGGTTAGAAAATTCTGTCAGCACATATCTGGAACCTGCCATAGTTGGAATCTGACCGGAACGAAGAAGAGGGACCATATCAGACTCGGCATGAAACTCACACCCTAAATACAGTCTAAGATCCTGATCATACTCCCAGGCAGCTTCTCTCAGAATACGAAATTGTTTTTTTATTTCTGTCATAGGAGTTTCAAACATTCTTTTTCTATGATGTGGTGTTACGATGATCGTACGTACACCCTGATCATATTCCATTTTCAGCATTTTTACTGCTTCTTTTAAATCCACTGCTCCGTCATCCACATAAGGAATCATATGGCAATGGATGTCAATAAGGCCTGATACCGGCATAAACGCCTCGCACCTCCAATATTAAATCATTTCCGACAGGCTTTCCATACTCCTGTCTTTTCAAAATCAGCAGCTGCCTGCTCTGCCTCCTTTACGATCTCCGGAGAATACTCCAGCATAGACAGCAGTTTAATAGCATTTCTGCTTGTTGCGCGTCCCTCTTTTAAAAGGTAGTTAAAAAGCACCTGATGCTTCTGTACCTCTTCCTCAAAATGAAGGTTTCGGTACTGACCTTCCAGAATATAAGACAATTCAATGTCATGAGTGGCAGCAAAAGGAAGCACCCATTTCTGGTTCAGTGAACTGAGTATCCTGGAAGAAGCAGCAATTCGTTCAATGGTATTTGTCCCCCGCAATACTTCATCAATAATGCAGAGAAGGGGCTCTCCCTTTGTACTTTCATCCAATATCCTTTTCAGCGAGCGGATTTCTACGATAAAGTAGCTTTCTCCGCCAGACAGATCGTCTCTTAATGCCATGGAAGTCATCACTTTAAGAAAAGGCGCCTCATAGCAGGAACATGTACAGGTCAGAACCGTTTGTGCAAGAATACTGTTGATGGCTATGTTTTTCAAAAAAGTAGATTTTCCGGATGCATTCGATCCTGTGATCAGAATGCCCGTTTCTGCTTCTATACTGTTTGCAACAGGCTCCTGGATCAAAGGATGATAAAGATCTTCCGTCTTCAGCCGGACATGGTCCGTCTCCCTTTGTATAAATTCCGGTCTGCACCAGAGAGGCAGCAGTTCCCGGAAAGAGGCAATCGCAATAGCTGCATCTAGTTCTCCCAGATTGTCCAGCAGATCCATAATCTCTTCCGTTTTTCCCTGGATAGATTTCAAAGTCTTATTGTATGTGATGATATCTATATGGAATACCATTCGGATATAATCAAGCAGCAGCTGAGCCGGATCTCCCGAGGTTTCATTTTTGCTGGTCAGGAAAAATGCACGCTTTTTTAATCCGGCCAGTGCCTTTTTGCTGTTACTTATCTGTTCCATCTGCTTTTTTGTCTCCGGCCAGTCCACATTGTCCATTTTTTCTGCCATGTCCAGCATACGGAGAAAACTGGAAAAACAATCCAGAAAAGCACCGATCCTTGCTCTGTCATTTCCTGCATAATAGTAAATGACATTTCCTGTACTGAGTAAAACAAATAAAAGAAGACCTGCTACCGGATACAGAGGCAGAAGCACGAAAAGTGTAAGAAGAAGCGCGACTAATATCAGCCAATGAAAACCGGCACGGACTGTAGGAGCATTTTCCAATGCCAAAATTGTATCCGCAAGGGATCCATGCCAGGTTTTCCCTACTCCCGACAGCATCATCTGCATTTTTTCTCTTTTTTCTTTATTTTCTGCAAAAAAACAAATAAGTTCTTCTCTTTTCTCTATATCCTCTTTATTAAATAACGGCCGTCTGAGCATATCATAGAGAACATCCTCGCCCGGGGAGGAAACCGTCTGGTTGATCAGCATATATATTCTGTCCATATCCAGGTCATTCCAGGTAATATCATCTATACAGAAGCCCTGTCCTTCTTTTCTGCGAAAATAATGCGAAATATTTTCGATATCTCCCGGTGAATATTCCCGCTCCGGAACCTGTCCATAAATTCTCTGTATCTTTCGCCGCAGGCGCTTTTTACTTTTATATTTCTCATAACCGATCCATATGATAAATAAAGCAAACAGCACTGCCGATATCAGGATCACCGTTATATATGGATGCATAAAACCACCTTTCTTTAACTCAAACAAAATTCACACTACAATATATCAGTCTTTTCATTAAACTTGAGTATACTGAAAAGTTTTTTCTCTGTCAATCATAAACCCTCTGTCACAGCGGACATCCTCCCCTCATAATATGAAGTGTAGAACAAATTACGGAGGCTTTTATAATGAGTGATTTAGCTGCTGCAAACTGTGGTTGTGGAGAAGAAAGATGCGGATGCGGATGTGAAAATCAGTGTGGCTGTGGATGCAACACAGGAAACGGAATCACTGGCGGCAACTCCTGCAGCTGTATCCTTTGGATCATCATTCTTATGTGTATCTGCGGAAATAATAACAACAATAGCTGCGGATGCGGAAACCATGGCGGCGACTGCTGCTGGATTCTTGTGATCCTTCTTCTCCTCTGCGGCGGATGTGGCAATGGATGGAGCGGAAACAACGGCTGCTTCTGAGTATTTCCAGGCAGAAAAGGCAGAGGTTAATCCCTCTGCTTTTCTTTCTGCTCTTTATTCTCATCCTTTTCCTTATTTTGTTTTTTCTCATTTAGACATTCCAGATCTATTTCATAAAAAGCATTTCCTTCCAGGATAATTCTATGTTTCTCTTCTTTCAAAGCAATTCCTCCAGATACATGGTCTGCTTTATTATATGACAGATACTTTTTTCGTGTACCATGGCGCATTTATCATAAATGGTGCATACTATAAATACAGAAAACATACATTTTCAGCAAAGGAGTTTGTTTTATGGATCAGGAAAACATAGCCCAAACTGCGTTAGATCAAATGGTAAGCGACGATCAGGGGCAGCTTCTCAAAGCAGCTGTACCTTATCTGCCGCTTCAGGGACAACAAATGATTTCCATATACTCCAAACTTCAGGAACTTTTCAATACCATACGATTGTTTTCACCGGACCGGCAGGGAATGCAGTCCTGTGCCGCTGCAGCCTCTGATCCACTTGAAGTCCTTCAGGATCTCCGCAGATTCAGTTACGGACACAGCCGGCAGATGCTGGACCATACTGCAGATATGATAGCTCTTATAGAAATCATGAAAATTATAAATGAATAAATATCGTAAAAGGAAGGGATTTATATGGATACAAGCTGGCAAAATAATCCAAAACTTGCAAATATGGATAAAAATAAGCTGGAAATGCTTCAGAATCTTGCAGAACAGGGAACCGGCAAAAATGCCTCTGATATGCTCCCGTTTCTCATGAATGCAGCCACCCAGGGAAAAAACAGTGGACTTCGTTTTTCTTCCGAAGAAATTTCCACTGTGCTTGAAGTCCTGAAAATGGGAAAATCTCCCCAGGAAGCTGCAAAATTAGATCGTATTGTCAGTCTGATGAGAATGATCCGTTAAAGATCAGCTGTTTTTGCTGACCCCCTCCATAATACATTCTCTTAAAAACGCAAGTGCATGAGCAGTTGTCTGTTCCCGTATCTTGGTGCGATTACCTGTAAAATGATACTCGCGGACAACTGTCTTGCCATTATAACAGCACCCCATAAACACAGTTCCTACCGGTTTTTCTTTCGTGCCGCCATCTGGTCCTGCAATTCCGGTAACAGAAAGACAAAGATCTGTTTTAGCTACAAAACAGCCGCCTTTTGCCATCTCCTTTGCGCATTTTTCAGAAACAGCACCCTCCATTTTAAGCGTAGATTTTTTTACTCCCAGACTCTTACGCTTTGCACGGTTACTATAAGTAACCATTCCCTGAAGGAACACCTCCGATGCACCTGGTACATTGACGATCCTGGAGGCAATCGCACCTCCCGTGCAGGATTCTGCCAAAGAAAGCGTCAGCTTCTGGTCTTTCAGCATATCTACTACTGCTTCTTCCAGAGTTTTGCTTTCTTCTGTAGCAAAAATATTTTTTCCGAACCGGCTTTTCAGTTCTCTGACTACCGGTTTGATCAATTTCTTACAATCCTTTTCACTTTCCGCTTTAGCCGTCACTCTCAAATGAACTTCCCCTGTTTTCGCATAGGGGGCAATTGTAGGATTAGACTGTTTTTCAATCAGATCCTGAATCTCCTCTGCAACCTGACTTTCCCCAATGGAACAGATCTTTACCATCTGGGAATAAATAATCTCCGGCTGTTTTTTTCGAAGGAAAGGAAATACTTCTTCCTCAAACATAGGCTTCAGTTCATTTGGAGGTCCAGGAAGAAGGATTGCTGTTTTGCCATTTTTTTCAATAATCAGTCCCGGAGCTGTTCCGTTATGATTATCAAGTACCAGCGCACCCTGAGGAACCATTGCCTGTTTAAAGTTATTTGATGTGATCCTGCGCTGAGAATCATTTTTTTTATACTGTTTCAGGTATGCTTCCAGCAGTTCTCTGCTGTGAGCATCCTCAACAAGGGGAAGCCCCAGAACCTCTGCTGTGATTTCTTTTGTAAGATCATCTTTGGTAGGTCCCAGACCTCCGGTAAGGATAACAACATCAGAACGGTCCAGAGCTGTTTTGATCGTACTTCTCATCCGTTCTTCGTTATCACCCACCACAGTCTGATAATACAAAGTCAGACCAAGCTGCGCACATTTTTCTGCCAGATAAGCACTGTTTGTATTTACAATATTCCCAAGTAATATTTCTGTTCCCACTGCTACTAATTCTGTAATCATCTTTTGCAGCCTCCTTTTTTTCCCTTAAGTAAAATAAAACACCGTGTTATTCCTGCATAGACAGCACAGAACGATTCTGCCAGATGTAGGTGATAAGAGAAATCACTGTCAGTGCCAGAGACAGCCAGATAAAAATCTGTTCCAGCACTGCAAATATACCGCCAAAATGCAGGATCAGAAGGATAATCATTATCATCTGTGAAACTGTTTTAAATTTGCCCCAGTAATTTGCCGCAATCACAATACCGTTTTCTGCAGCGATCAGACGGAACCCGCTGATAATAAACTCTCTTGCAATAATCACGATCACGATCCATGCCGGAAGTCTCTCCAGCTGGATCATACAGATCATAGCCGAACATACAAGCAGCTTATCTGCCAGAGGATCCATAAATTTCCCAAAATTTGTTACCAGATGGTGCTTTCTTGCAAGATATCCGTCAAACCAGTCTGTTACACTGGCCCCCACAAAGATCACCAGGGAAATATACCTGTTTGCCTCTCCTCCGAGGTCTGTCAACAGAAATAAAACCATAAAAGGAACAAGTATCATTCTACCAACTGTTAGTTTATTCGGTGTATTCATCTGCCAATTCTCCTATCAAATCATATTCCAGTGCTCCGGTTACTTTAACTTTTGCAAAATCTCCAGTCATCAGAAGTTCCCCGGTCTGCACAAAAAGATATCCGTCCACCTTCGGGGCATCTCCGTATGTACGGGCAATATAGGCACTTTCTCCGGAAACCTTTCCTTCAATCATAACCATCAGTTCCTGCCCGATCCGATCATTTCCCTTTTCCAGAGAAATCTCCTGCTGGAGCTCCATGATCTCGTCTCTTCTTTCTTCCTTCAGCTCCTCCGGAACCTGATCTGGCATTCTTTCGGCAGGTGTTCCCTCCTCCGGAGAATAGGTAAAGGCTCCCAGTCGGTCAAATTCCATCTGGTCTACAAACTCCATCAGTTCCTGATGGTCCTCCTCTGTTTCTCCTGGAAATCCTGTTATCAACGTAGTACGAAGAACAATATCCGGGATCTCTCTTCTTAATTTTTCTATGATTTCTGTAAGCTGAGCTCTGGTGGTGCGGCGCCCCATTCGCTTCAGGATTTTGTCACTTGCATGCTGAATAGGAAGATCAAGGTAATGGCATATCTTTTTTTCTTCCTTCATAACCTGGATCAGTTCGTCATAAATTTCTTCCGGATAGCAGTAAAGTACACGGATCCAGCGGATTCCTTTGATCCGGCAAAGTTTTTTCAAAAGGATATGAAGAGTTTTCTTCCCGTAAAGGTCTGTTCCGTATACGGTAGTCTCCTGAGCTACCAGAATCAGTTCTTTTACCCCCTGCTCTGCCATATACTCCGCCTGCGCAAGAAGTCTTTCTTCCGGCACACTGCGGAAGTTTCCTCTTAAAGACGGGATAATACAATAGGTACAATGCTTATCACAGCCCTCTGCAATCTTCAGGTATCCATAATGTCCCCCTGTAGTAAGTACCGGACGGCCGGAATCTTCCGGAAGCTCATTAATATCCCGATATTTCTCAAAATGCCTTCCCGCACATGCTTCTTCTACTGCCTTCAGAATATCTCTGTAAGAAGAAGTACCCAGAACAGCGTCCACCTCTGGAATTTCCTGGATGATTTCCTCCTTATAACGCTGTGCCATACATCCGGTTACGATCAGTACCTTGCAGGTACCCGCTTTTTTGTATTCTGCCATTTCCAGGATGTTCTCAATACTTTCTTCTTTTGCATCGTGAATAAAGCAACAGGTATTGATCACAATGATCTCCGCATCTTCTTCTGAATCTACAATCTCATGACCGCTTTCGGTAAGAAGTGCCAGCATCTCCTCTGAATTTGTCAGGTTCTTATCACAGCCCAGTGAAATAAATAATATTTTCATAAAATCTCCTGATATATATAAGGAGCGCTGTAAAAACAACGCCCCACTGTCTTTGTTTTATTCTTCGGTTTCTTCTGTAACTGTCTCTGCAGTTTTGGAAACAGTCTCTGCTTCTGCTGTTACCGCTTCTTCCGGCTGCACAGCGGCCTCTTCTTCGCCATTATCTGCAACGATTTTTACCTGCCCCTGATAAAATTCATCAATGGCAACAGAAAGCGGTTTTTTTCCTGCCGCGCCTCTTACCATAGGCTCTGCGCCTGCAATAAGCTGACGTGCACGTTTGCTTGTAGCCAGTACGAGAGAGTAACGGCTGTTCAGCATCATTGTGTTGTCGTCTTCCTCTGCATTGTTATTGATTGCCTGAATCAGTTCTGAATAGGACGGATGAATCATATTATAAGTCTCCTTTCATTAATTCCCGGGATTGTTCCTGGATTTTTTTGATAAACTCTGTATTCCGCTGTGTTTTACAGCGTTCGCTTGAAATGATCCGGTGAAGCTCGTCAACGCACTCCTCCAGTTCATCATTCACCAAAAGATAATCATAAGCTTCCATGCCTTCTGCTTCCTCAGACGCCCTGCTTAAACGAGAACGAATCACTTCCGGCGCTTCAGTTCCTCTTCCCACCAGACGTCTTTCCAACTCTTCCATATTTGGCGGCGTCACAAAGATCAGCACTGCTTCGGGAATCTTTTCTTTTATCTTCATCGCTCCCTGGATCTCTATCTCCAGAATTACATTTTTGCCTTCGGAAAGTTTCTCCTCCACATAAGGGCGAGGAGTTCCATAATAATTATCTACATATCTGGCATACTCCAAAAGCTGATCTTCCCGAATCATCTGCTCTACTTCTTCTACCGTACGGAAAAAATATGCTTTTCCATCTTCCTCTCCCGGTCTGGGAGCACGAGTAGTTACAGAAACGGATAACGCATACTCCTGATACTTTTCCAAGAGGCGTCTCATAACTGTTCCCTTACCAGCTCCGGAAAAACCGGATACTACTGCCAAAACACCTTTACTCATGTTCTTCTCCTCTGTCTTCAAAATCATATGCCTCTGCAAACCGCCTTGCTATGGTTTCCGGCTGAAGAGCCGATAATACAATATAGTCATCCGAAGTAACGATTACAGCCTTTGTCTTACGTCCCTGTGTGGCATCCACCAGCGAACGAGTTCCCTTAATGCTTTGTACCATACGCTTTACCGGTGCAGCATCCGGACTGACAACAGCAACGATCTTCTGAGAATTTACAACATTTCCAAAACCTACATTTATCAACTTTGCCACAGATCAGTCTGCCTCCATTACTCTATATTCTGGATCTGCTCACGGATCTTTTCTATTTCTGTTTTCAGATCGATCGCAATGTCTGAAATTTGAATATCGCTGGATTTTGACAGAATCGTGTTTGCCTCTCTGTTCATTTCCTGTGCCATAAAATCCAGTTTGCGTCCGATTCCTTCCTGCTCGCTGAGTATTTTTTTCATACCGCGGATATGACTGTGGAGCCGGACAGTTTCTTCATCATTACAGATTTTATCTGAAAAAAGAACCACCTCTGCCGCAATACGATTATCATCGATCTGCGAATCCTCCAGAAGCTCATGAACCTTTGTTTCCAGCTTTTCTCTGTATGCCTGAACAACCTCTGGTGAACGTTTTTCTACCAACGAGACTTTTCCATCCAGTCCCTCCAGCTTGGCAAGCAGATCATTTTTCAAATGTTTTCCTTCCCGTTCTCTTGCTTCCACAAATCTTGTGCATGCTTCCTTCAGAGGCTCCTCCAGACAACTCCAGAGTTCCTCTTCGTTTACCGGCTGTTCTTCCATCGTCAGAACCTCCGGATATCTGGAAAGCATTGTAACGCTGATATCATTTTTCAGCTGGAACTCCTGTTCCATTTCTTTTAAGTATCCCAGATATTCTGCCGCAAGATCACGATTAAATTTCAGAGCAACGCTTCCTGCTGTATAGTCCTCGTAAGTAATAAAAATATCCACCTTGCCGCGCTGCATGTAAGTCTTTATCAGATTACGGACTTGCCCCTCGAAAAGATTCAGCTTCCTGGGCATCTTGATGTTCAGATCCAGATATCTGTGGTTCACTGATTTCAGCTCTACTGTGATCTTCCACTCTTTTGTCACGGCTTCAGCCCGGCCGAAGCCTGTCATACTTTTTATCATAATGTCTTCTCTCTTTGCAGATTACTTATATCTTTACATACAGATTGATTATAAAACATCTGAACAGGGTAGTCAATTAGTTTTTCCAAAATGTCAAACAATAGAAAAGTCCCCTCCTGCAATGTATATATAAGATTCTTTTGCGCTGTATCCGGATCCATGCTATACTGTAAAATAAAATACAAGAATTAAAAGGAGCATTTTCTATGGCATTTGATGGAATTACCATTGCTGCAATGGTAAAGGAATTACATACATATCTGGATGGCGGCCGGTTTAATAAAATCGCACAGCCGGAATCAGACGCCCTCCTGATCACTGCAAAGGGTAATCAGGGACAGTGCAGACTCCTGCTTTCTGCAAGCGCCTCCCTTCCTCTGATTTATTTTATAGAAAAAAACAAACCAAGCCCTCTTACTGCACCAAACTTCTGCATGTTTCTCCGAAAGCATATCGGAAGTGCCAGGATTGCAGATATCCGACAGCCCGGTCTGGAACGTGCAGTGGAATTTGAACTGGAACATTTAAACGAAATGGGAGATCCCTGCAAAAAAATCCTGATCATGGAGCTGATGGGAAAACACAGCAATATCATTTTCTGCGACGAAAACCGGATGATCCTGGACAGCATCAAGCATGTTTCCTCTCATATGAGTTCTGTCCGGGAAGTTCTTCCGGGAAGACCTTATTTTCTGCCTCAGACACAGGAAAAAGCAGATCCCCTTACTATCACGGAAGACGAATTTAAGGAAACCGTATGTAAAAAGCCCTGTAATATTTCCAAAGCGATCTATACCTCTCTTACAGGGTTAAGCCCTCTGATAGCCGAGGAAATCTGTTTCCGCGCGTCCATCGACGGCAGCGATGCAGCTGTTTCTCTTAATGAAGCTGCCTGCACACATCTGTACCACACCTTCCAGCGACTGATGGATCAGGTTAAAGAAGGGGATTTTACTCCTAATATTATTTATCGTGGAGCAGAGCCTGTAGAATATTCCGTACTTCCTCTGACACAGTTTGGAACGGAATATCAGAGCGAATCTTTCCCAACAGTATCTGCCATGCTGGATTCTTACTATTCCTCACGGGATACCCTGAACCGTATACGGCAGAAATCCTCCGACCTGCGCAGAATCGTACAGACCGCACTGGAGCGCAACCGCAAAAAATTTGCACTTCAGTCCAAACAGATGAAGGATACATCTAAAAAAGAAAAATATCGGGTTTACGGAGAGCTGATCAACACCTATGGCTATGGACTGGAAGAAGGCTGTAAATCTTTCCAGGCTTTGAACTACTATACCAACGAAGAAATTACCATCCCTCTGGATCCAACCCTCACCGCCGGGGAAAATGCAAAAAAATATTTTGACCGTTACGGAAAGCTGAAACGTACAGAAGAAGCACTGACAGAGCAGATTGCCGAAACTCAGTCAGAGATTGAACATCTGGAATCTATTTCCAATGCTCTGGATATTGCCCGGGCAGAAAGCGACTTAAGCCAGATTAAAGAGGAACTTACAGAATATGGTTTCATCAAAAAGCATTCTTCTTCCAAAAAAGGACAAAAAGCGCAGGCGAAATCCAAACCTCTCCATTATATTTCCAGCGATGGCTTCGATATCTTTGTAGGAAAAAACAATTTCCAGAATGACGAGCTTACCTTTAAGCTGGCTTCCGGTAATGACTGGTGGTTCCATGCAAAAAAAATGGCCGGATCCCATGTAGTGGTAAAAACTCCTGATGGAGAGATGCCGGACCGTACTTTTGAAGAGGCCGGACGTCTGGCGGCCTTTTATTCCAAAGGCCGGACTGCTCCCAAGGTAGAAATCGACTATATCCAGAAAAAACATGTCAAAAAACCTGCCGGTACCAAACCGGGATTTGTTGTTTACTATACCAACTACTCTCTGATGGCTGAACCGGATATCTCAGATATCAAAGAAGCGCCCCAAATGTAACAGGGCGCTTCTTTTTCTGCATCATATCAGCTTTTATTCTGTTTTTCTTCCCGGTATCTTCCGGGTGTCATGCCATAAGCTCTGCGGAAAGCTGCAATGAACGCGCTTGCAGAGGGGAAGCAGGTCTTCATGGCAATTTCTGTCACACTGTCCTCCGTTGTTTCCAACAAAGCAGCCGCAGCCTGCAGACGGTAATTCTGCAGATACTGATAAGGAGAATATCTCGTATATTTTTTAAAACAACGCAGAGTTTCTGTCTGACTTACATGGGCAGATGCGGAAATATCTTTCAGAGTAATCTTATTTCCGTAATTCCGATGAACAAAATCCAGCAGTTCCTGAATCCGTTCATGATCCCTTTCCCCGGCAGGGATCAAAGCGTTTTCTGTATCTTCCAGTGCTATTGCTGTTTCCACCCAGAGTTCGTTCATCTTCAAAGACATCCGGTACTCCCAGTAAGGAGGCTTTTTTTCCTGAAAATACAAAGCATCCAAATCTCTGAGCGTTCTCAGCACTGTCTGATCTTCTTTCTTTTCTATACAAAAACATTTTCCCGAAATAAGAGGATTCTCAACAATTTTCAGAACCGTCTCCTCCATAATACTACCCTTAAAAAAGCCAAGAAATTTTTTGGGGATCAGGAAGCTGTGATAGCTGCAGTCCTCTTTTTCTGCAATATAATGGAGCACATTCCTGTTGATAAACATGCAGCTTCCCTTTGACAGTTCAAACTCCTGCTCCCATAATTTGAAATGTACCACACCTTTTTTTATGTATACAAACTGAAGCTCTTCGTGCCAGTGAAGGTGGCGAAAGCCCTCGTTAAAAGGAATGCAGGCTTTATGTTTTATCTCCAGTACCAGAAGTGGAAATCTGGTGTCATGGTAGGGATTATGAGAGTAAACAGGGGTATCATTTGGATAAGATTTCATTTAATTCCTCAATGTCAAATTCTATTTCCGGAAGCAGTTCAAAATAAAAATCAGAATACTTTTCTGTAAGAGCAGCAATACACCTTGTCTGCAGCATCTTAAAACGTCTTACGGAAAGCTCGTCTTTATTCAATGTGATATAGGCACTGATCCAGAGTTTTCTCCCGGTTCTTACAATCTCGTAGTGACATTCTGAGCAGTTACTTTCCCGGATGATCGGTTCTACCAGACTTTTGATTTCCTCTACTGTCTCCTCTTCCGGCGAAATCAGAAGCAGATCTCTGATTCCGGTGATCACTGTTTTGATCGGAATCGGAAGCATAACTACAGACAGAATCATAGTCAAAAGAGAATCCAGATACGGCACAAACGCCTGGAACCACGGAAACGGAACAATCATGGGAAGTACAAAAGCTGCCGTCATCCCAAGGGAAATAATGCTGTCGATCTTCCACCCTTCCATTTCTACTTCTACCGTCGGAGATTTGATGTTTTTGTTTTTCTTTTTCAGATAAATCGTCACTGCAATGCCTAACACACAGGCAGTCAGTTCAAACCATGCAACCACTCCGAAATCAACAGTCCGCCCTCCATGGAGCAGAATATTGATACTGTTTGTGATCAGTCCCACTGTAACGGAGGTCATTGTAATTCCCTTGATAACAAGAAAAACCGTTTCTATCTGCATATGTCCAAAGGGATATTTCTCATTACTTGGCCGATACAGAAGGGGGATGATAAGAACAGAAGGAAGGAGCATAAAAAATTCTATTCCGTCATAAACCGCATCCAGAAGCACTGCCTGAGATCCGGTCACCACTGCCATTACAAGCTCCAGTATGACAAAAAAGAGATTTCCATAAAGAGACACTGTCATTGCTTTCTTTTCTTTTTTTGATCTTCGTTTTCCTGTACGCATAAATCCACCTGATTATTCTGTTTTGATGTTTTTCGTATATAGTTTACCTGTTATTTTGCTATTTTTCAAGAATAAACTGTGATAATATGACATCATCACAAAAGAAAGGAAATGTCAAATGATTATTGATGGAAATGAAATTGAAAAAAGAGCTATGAAGGAATTTCACCTTGGCAACAGAAAAGAAGGACTTCGGATACAGGAAGAATTTGCATCCGCTTTCCGTACAGAATACGCACAGAAGGATCACTGTCCCTGCACCAAGGCCTGTCGTTATCACGGCAACTGCAAAGAATGTGTTGCCATCCACAGAGCTCATCAGGAACATGTGCCCAACTGTATGCGCACCATGATTAATCAGAAAATCGCCGTCCTATCTGAACTGACAGAACATACATTTATAAACTCCGACTGACGGGGTTGCAAATCCAGAAAAACATCTCTGAAATAAGGACCTAAAAGTTCTGTGACCCTCTCCTTTTTTTCCAGCAGCTCCATCATCTGTCCTTCTGTAACCTGGATCCGTGCCGCTCCATGGAACAGCCGGACACGAAAATCCCGAAAACCTGCTTCCTTCAGTTTTTCCTCTGCCAGCTCAATCTTTTCCAGCGTTTCTGCCCGGATTACTGTTCCGGCAGGTATCCGGGTTGCCAGGCAGGCATAGGAAGGCTTGTCCCAGGTAAAAAGATCTTCTTCCCGGGAAAGTTTCCGGATCTCTTTTTTTGTAAGTCCACAGTCCCTAAGGGGGGAAAGAACCTCCAGTTCATGAGCAGCACGCATTCCCGGTCTGTCAGAAGCGTCATCTGATGCATTGCTTCCATCCAGCAAAAGTGTATAGCCATCTTTCAAAGCTTTTTCCTTTAAAACAGAAAACAGTGTTTTTTTACAGTAATAGCATCTGTTTGCAGGATTAGATGAAATCTCCTTATCTCTTAAAATATCATATTCCACCACGATAAGTTCTTTTCCAAGCTCTTTTGTCAGACGTCTGGCATCCTCCAGTTCAAAAGCAGGCTGAAATACTGTTTTTATAAAATAAGGTTGTACATCGGCGCCGTATTTTACTGCCATCGCAAGAAGAAAAGCAGAATCAACGCCGCCGGAAAACCCAAGAGCCGCCCTGGGATGCTGTAAAAAAAATTCTTTTAAATTCATGTTGTTTTCTCCTGTATGAAATCAAACAGACTTAACTGTTCGCAGGTTTCCATATTTTTCTGTTTTCCGGTCTTTTCTCTTTCAGCGTCCTCCTCCGGAATCTCTTCCAGAAACGCAGACGGTTCTTCTGCAAAGGTCAGGATCAGTTCTTCTCTTGCCCGGGTCATTCCCACATAAAACAGGCGTCGTTCCTCTTCCACATCTGCGGGATTTTCCTCTCTTTCCAGAGGAACCTCTCCTTTTTCCATTCCAAAAAGAATTACTACGGGAAATTCCAGTCCCTTGGAAGCATGAAGAGTCATGAGAGACACTGTATCTCCATGATAGCTTTTTCCTCCGCACCTCTTTAAATCTCCTTCTTCCCCCAAACGGACAGCGTCCAGAAACTCCTGGATACTATTATAAAAAATAGTCATATCTGCCAGCATCTGAAGATTTTTATCTTCAGCAAGATTCAGATCCTCTGCCCATTGCTGTATTAATTTTTTTGGTTTTGTCCGCTTCCATTTCTTTTCATATCTGACTGCCATTTCCTCATAAATACCTGATGAAATCTGACTGTCTTCCAGATTCCACAGTTTTTTTACAGCCTCTTCCCTGTAAGCAGGATGCTCTGGCTCTGAAAGAGAGCAGAAAAAGCTGATAGTTCCCTGAACAAGAGGATTCTCCAAAAATCCCTCTCTTCCCCTCACTATATAAGGAATCCCTTCCTTTTGCAGACATTTTTCCAATAGACGCGCCTGATGATGGGTTCTGTACAGAACTGCAATATCACGGAAGCTTCTCTGTCCTGCTTTTCCCTTTTGTGCAAAATAATCCTGCGCTTCCAGCATATCCATACCGCCTACCAGACGGTTTATTTCTTTTGCCGCAAAGACTGCTTCTGCATTTTTGGAAGAAGCTTCCACGATCCGTACAGGAATGCCTTTTTCTTTCCAGGGCTTCAGTTTTCGCTCCATTCCCGGATTATTACTGATCACTGCCAGGGCGCTGTCCAGGATATGTCCGGTGCTTCGATAATTATTTTCCAGGGAGATCAGTCTGGTTTCCGGATATTCTTCCATCATTTTCGTAAAGCAGCGTGAATCCGATCCACGGAAACTGTAAATAGACTGATCCTGATCTCCTATTACAAAAAGCTCTTTTCCATTTTTGTTCCATTCCAGGATCAGTTCATATTGTATCGGACTGATATCCTGAAATTCATCCACCATAAGATACGAAAATCCACGTTCCCAGATCTGCTTTTTCCTGCTCTCATGGCTTTCTCTGCATATCTTTATGGTTTCTGTCAAAAGATCATCAAAATCATACAGACCCTGGCTGTGCAATCGCTCCTGATAGGACTGCAGCAGCTGCGGGAGCAGTTCCTCCTGTCCTGATACTGCCCGGGTTTTTGCCAGAGAGATTTTATTCAAAAGCTGTGCAGGAGTAAACGACAATCCATATTCTCCACACAATTCCTTTGCGATTTCTGTCAGAACCGAGGTATCAGCCAGAAAAATTTTCCGTCCCTGTTTTTTCAAAAAGTCCAGACAGATGGAATGAAAAGTTCCAATATGCATACGGCTGATATTCCGTCTGGAACCAGCCTGCAGCATCAAACGTTCTCTTAGCTCCCGCGCAGCCTGATTGGTAAAGGTCACGGCTGTGATTTCTCCCGGACCTACATTTCTCTGTTCCAGAAGATAAAGGATACGTGCGATCAGTGTTTTTGTTTTTCCTGTTCCGGGACCGGCAGCCACAGCAATTCTCCGATCTATGATTTCTGCAGCCATCCTTTGCTTTTCATTCAGCGCTTCCTTTATTTCGTTTTCTTTGTCTTCTTCCTGCTGTTTCTCATTCTGATCCGAGCATTGACCGGAAGGTATCCCATCTTTCCTGTTCTTTTCTTCCTGATGCATTTCTTCTTCGCTGAAAAAAGACATCTGCCCGTTTGGAGTTTCAATCTCATCCTGTTCAAAAAGACGAATCACCCCATATTCTCCGTCAAATCCCGGAGTTCTTTTTACCTGCCCGGCTCTCAGTCTCCGTATCCCCTCTGCGACCATATACCCGGCCTCTTTCCGGATTACTTCCACCGGTACTTCCCGAAGGATTTCAAATTCCGGTCCCAGTTTATGAAGCATGGTCTCATACTGCTCCTGTACTTTTTTGCTGGCAGGTGTTTTTCCTGTGGAGGCTGCGATAACTTCAGGCAGAGGAACCAGATATTCAAATGGCTTTTTATTTTTTCTTTCCTTACCGTCCTTACGATCAGAAAGCTGCTGAACTCTGTGATCCACACCAATCGTGATCTTCTTTCCACAAATCGGACAGATCCCTCCATATGCTTCAGATTCTTCCGGACTCAGACAGAGATGACATTTCCTGTGTCCGTCAAAGTGGTATTTTCCTTCTTCCGGAAAGAACTCAATGGTTCCTTCCAGCCCATTCCCTTCCTGAATTGCCTGATATAGTCCCTGATAACTCAAATCTATATCCAGAAGATTGGCTTCCCTACCTAATTTAGCCGGAGAATGAGCATCTGAATTGGATATCAACTGCAACCGGTCCAGTGCGGAAAGCTTCCCGTTCATAAGGGGATCTGAAGAAAGTCCTGTTTCTACTGCATGGATATACGGGGTCAGATCCTCAAAGCATTCCTCCACTGTATCAAAACCGGAAAATGCTCCAAACATAGAAAAATGCGGAGTCCAGATATGTGCCGGGATCAGAATCCCCCGGGGACACAGTTCCAGCATAATCTCCAGTAAGTCATGGCTGTCAAGGCCAAGGATCGGTCTTCCGTCAGAATGAATATTTCCTATAGTTTCCAGTTTTTTGGAAAGTTTTTCCGCATCCTCCAGACTGGGAAGAAGAATCACATTATGAACCTTTCTTACCTTACCGTTTTTCTTATAAATAGAGCTGATCTCGCCGGAAAGCACAAATCTCGGAGAGCTGTTTTTATATTCTCCGCTTTCTTCCAGCACAGCCTCCTTTTTTAAACAATACAGCCCGTCTTCTGCAGGAATCAGCTTTTCTTTCAGCTCCTCCCTCCATTGTGGATGGGTAAAATCTCCTGTACCTAAAATGGATATTCCCTTTTTTCTTGCCCACAGATCCAGATATTCCGGTGTTCCCTGCTTACTGGTGGCGCGGGAATACCGGGAATGAATATGTAAGTCTGCAATTCCCTTCATTTTATTCTCCCTGTAACCATATTTTCTGTGAAAATTATAACACTTTTGGATTCTTATGGGAAGTCAGTATACAGCAGGATGCTCACAGTGCTTCCAGCTCTCCTGCTTTTACAGATGAAAAATGACGCAGATAATGTTTTCACTACCTGCGTCATTTCGCATTACTTCTGCACAATATTTATAATCTTCTTCGGAACATAAATCTCTTTGATGATGGTTCCTGTT
>Glacier_p2__coassemble_1295_pt1 | contig 24987 bp, 19 predicted proteins | sample Glacier_p2__metabat2_high_PE_014 | metagenome-assembled genome bin Glacier_p2 | reverse complement strand
GTTTACAGTGGTCTGTTAGAGTAAAAATAGGGTACGGTTTCCGTACCTTATTTTTGTGCGGAAGATTGAAAAAAAGTTTCTTCTGTGATAGGATTTTAAGAAGAAATTTGTCGAAATATAACTTAGAATATGAAAGGGAAGAGTACATGAGGAAAAGGATGAAATGGTTTGTTGTTTCAGCAATTATGGCGGGAATGCTTCTATGGGGAGAAGCAAGCATTCCGATGGAAACGTTGGAGATTTATGCGGCAGCAGATCTTGAGGAAATTCCCTCATACACAGGAGAGCCATATGCAGTGGTGAATGATAATATTCCAGAGTTTGCAGAGGAGGATTTTGAGAAAGAATCTTTTGAAATCTATAGTGAATTTGATGAGCTGGGAAGATGCGGAGCGGCATATGCAAATATCGGACCAGATCTGATGCCCCGAAAGGAAAGAGGGAAAATAGGACAGGTTCGTCCATCCGGATGGCAGACTGTGAAATATGATTGTGTAGATGGAAAATACCTTTATAACAGATGTCATCTTATTGGTTATCAGCTTACGGCAGAAAATGCGAATAAGAAGAACCTTATAACGGGGACAAGATATATGAATGTAGAAGGGATGCTTCCTTTTGAAAATATGACAGCAGACTATATCCATGAAACTGGAAATCATGTGCTTTACAGGGCAACACCTTTGTATCGAGATGATGATCTGGTTGCTTCCGGAGTACAAATGGAGGCAAAATCTGTAGAAGATGACGGAGAAGGAATCTCTTTTAATGTTTATTGTTATAACGTACAGCCGGGGATTATGATTGATTATAGTACAGGCGACAGCTGGGAGGAATCAGATCCGGAAACAGAAAAAGAAACTGTACTGTCAGAGTTTTCAGATGGAGAAATGCAGGAACAGGAGGAAGTGCAGGGGTATTATCAGGAGACGTATATCATTAACACAAATTCTCGGGTTTTTCATAAACCAAAATGCTCAAGTGTTAAGAGGATGAAGGAAAAAAACAAAATGGAATGTACAGGAACCAGAGAAGAGATTCTTGACCAGGGGTATTCCCCGTGTAAAAACTGCAATCCCTAGAAAAAACTTTCTCGGAGCTGGAGGTCATAAGAAAATTCGGTGAAAGTTTAGAAAAATTTTATTTGAAAAAAATTGAGTTTTCTGGTATAGTATGCCTTGGTTGCAGTAAACGGTTTCTTTAAGAAAGAGAGCAAAAGTTTTGAGAAAAAAATCACATATATTACTGGCAAGATATCTGGCTGATCAGATGAAAGCTTCTGAAAGCCTGCAGTCACATAGAAAAGCATTTTGCCTTGGGAGTATCCTTCCGGATATCCGACCTTCTTTTGTAACAAAGAGACATGAGTTTTTTGGAACCTTTGATGAAGTACAGGAAAAACTGGAGGCTCTTGTGGAATATGGAACTGAGCAGTATAAGGAGAGAGTGTTCTGGCGCAGACTGGGAGAAATTTTTCATTATATTGCAGATTATTTTACATTTCCTCATAACAAGACATTTACAGGTTCTTTAGTGCAGCATAACAGTTATGAAAAAGAGTTAAAGAACAGACTGAAAAGCTATATCAGAAACGGGGAAGCGGACAGATATACAGATCCGGCTATTTCTTTTGGGAATTTCGGACAGATTATAGAATATATTAAGATGCAGCATGAGACGTATCTGAAAAAAGAAAGAAATATCACAGATGATATCAGATACATCTTAAATGTGTGCGGCCAGGTGTTTCAGGGAGTATGCCAGCTTTGTACAGGCTTGACTCTGACACAGATGCCAGCCTTTTAAATTTATATAAGTATGAAAAAAATATGAATTTTATGCTAAAACCGCCGGGGTGTAAACTCCGGCGGTTGATTTTGGAAAAACTGTGTGCTAAAATGAAAAAGGTTATATGTAAGCATTTAGCATCTAGGAAGGCATACCTTTATGTAGGGGAATAAAGATATGTTCTTAGAAGGGAGTTATTCTACCAGAATGAAGAACAAATATCTTACAAAATATTTATGTATTACTTTGATATCAGCTACGGTTTTATCGACACCGGTATCTGTAATGGCAGACGGTGCTGAGGGAACCGCACTTTTGGATATTGGAGATGGAAGTTCACAGGAACCGGCAAAGCCTGAACCAACTGCAGTGCCGCTGCCGACAGTGGCACCTGCACCGACAACGGCGCCTGCTCCTACGGAAGCACCGGTACCGACTGCTGCGCCTGTTCCTACGGAAGCACCGGTTCCTACTACAGCTCCTGAGCCCACAGGGACACCGGAACCTGACGTGACGCCTGTGCCAAGTGTAACACCGGAGCCAAGTACAACACCTGCACCGACCATAACACCGGAACCAAGTGTGACACCTATGCCGAGTGTAACGCCAGGACCTACGGGAACACCAACCCCGACTCCTGATGATCAGACTGTAAAAAAACTGATTTACGAGATTGAACAGCTGTCAAAAGAAACACTTACATTGAAACATGAGCCGAAAGTAGAAGCTCTGCGTAAGGCATATGATAAGCTTGCAGAAGAACAGAAAAAACATATAACGAATTATGAAAAGCTTGTACAGATGGAAAAGAGGATAGCAGAGCTTAAGGAAGAAAACAGCAATGCTGACAGTGAGCAGCCGGATATTTCTGATGGAACAGAACCGGGACGGGAAGGTACTCCTGTGTATTACAGCAGTATGGTAGCGAATCTGCATGCCGGCCGTGAATTCTATCTGGATAGTCTGAAAAATAATTATCAGCTTTCTTTTTCTGAAGATTTTTCTTCTGTAATGGATGAGATAGAAAAAGAATATAAAGAAAAAAACAAACTTACGGATTCCAGTGATTCACGAAGCAATAAACTGACTGCTTCTTCAGATTCACTTCTTGTAAGAAACTGGCAGGATATTCTTGCTGTTTATGTATATGAAAAAAGTCAGGAAGGCGTGACAGAATTCAACCTTGATAGCAGTGCGAAAAATGATCTTGCAGAAATCTTTGCAGAACTGAATCCGCTTATAAGAGATGAAAAACAACCGTCACATGTTTCTTACGGAAATTATCATATCAATCATTACATAAAAGAAAATAAGATTAAACAGGAAGACAGGGCAATCCTGAAAAAATATGTAGAGACAGACTGTAAACTTTTGTGTGCTGTTGTTACGGACGCAAAAGGATTTGTGCGCCAGAGTGTGGGAGAAAATGTGTCGGAGGAACGAGTAAACGTTATTACGGCAGCCTATTCTCTTGTAGGAGAAGTCGGTTATTTCTGGGGCGGTAAATCAACAGTAATCGGTAAAGACTCCAGCTGGGGGAGTGCGGAAAAAGTATCTGCAGAGGGCAGTCCGAGTACAGGAACAGTAAGGGCTTACGGACTGGACTGCAGTGGTTTTGTTACCTGGGCGGTGATTAATGGCTATCTGGATCAGAATATGCAGGAAACGATTGGTGACGGGACATCTGCTCAATGGCTGAATGCCAATGTGGTAAGTGAGCAGGATGCACAGCCGGGAGACCTTGTATTCCAAAGCGGGCCGGAGGCAGGAAGCAATAATCATGTAGGTATTATCTGCGGTCAGACGGATGCGGGAGACTGGATCGCAGTTCATTGTTCTTCCAGCAAAAATGGTGTAACAGTGGGCGAGGCATATGGTGCAAGTTTCCGGTACATCCGACAGCCTGATTTTTATCCTACAGAAGAAGAACTGGCACAGATGCTCAGCGATGGATCTTCAGCAGACAATTCAGAAGTTCCGGATGATTTTACACCAGCACAGGGAGCAGATACGGAATTTACTTCCGGAAGTTCTCAGGAGAACGAAGCTGGTACGGAAGCTTTGGAATCAGAAGAAATTTTTGTTTCCGGTGACGAAGATGACGATGTTATTGTTACTTTTGAGGATACTGCAGATGACAGCAATGCTGCTCTTTCTGACGGCAGTGGGGACAATGGAAATGTAGAAGTGACAGATACTTTGCAGGCAATTCTTGACCAGAATGCTTCTGTTTATGGAACTTCGGAAATTCTTCCGGGAAAACCAGAAACAGATGACATTGAGATTGTGTTCAGTGACTGATCAAAGATATCTATAGAGATAAAAAATATGCCCATGCGGATTGGAATACGGCCGCATGGGCATGATTTTTCAAAAAGGAGAATCGGATGAAGAGAAAACGATTTCCGAGTAAAGGATTCTTGATTCTTATTTTGCTCCTGGCAGTTTTATGTTTTGTATCTTATTGTATACAGAGGGATAAATGGGTTGGAGAAGATGGTAATTCGGTCCTGAATTTTGCAGAAGCATTGTTAAATCCGGAACCGGAAGAAGTGCAGAAGCTTAGAAAACAGAACATTGCACAGATGGATGAGGGACATCAGGAATACTATTTTTCTCTTTTGTCTGACAAAGAGAAAAGAGTGTACAGAGAAATGCTTCAGGGGATTCGGCAGCGGAAAGAAGAATTTTATCTGACCACAGCAGATGAAGCTCTGGTTGATAAAGTCTATCATGGAATACTGAAAGATCATCCGGAACTGTTTTGGATTCATAATCGTCAGCCGGTTTATCGGACTTCATATCCGGGAAAAGATTACTGCAGTTTTTCGCCGGGGTATACATATACTGAACAGGAGATGCAGGAAATTCAGCAGTCAATGGAGGCTGCGTTTCAGGAAATTTGTACACAAACCACAGGTATGACAAATGATTATGAAAAGATCAAAGAAGTATATACTTACCTGATCGATACTGTAGATTATGTCTCTACAGAGGATGATCAGAATATTGCAGGAGTGTTCTGGAAAAAACAGGCGGTTTGTGCCGGGTATGCAAGGGCAGTTCAGTATATTTTGGAAAGACTTGGTATCCCTTGTATCTATGTGGAAGGAGATACAGCCGGAAGTACAGAGGGGCATGCGTGGAATATTGTACGTCTTGACGGAAAATATTATTACGTAGATGCTACTAATGGAGACCAGCCGGAGTTTTTGGAAGGAGATGCAGTGGAACTGCTGGAACATAAGACCACCATGTATGATTATTTATGTCCTTTTCCAGAAGAGTATGAACGTATATATACAGCATCATCGGAATTTCCTGTGCCGGAGTGCACAGCAACTGACAAAAATTTTTATGTTTTAAATCAGGGATGTTTTGAGGATTATGACAGACAGGCTCTTTATGAATACTGTCAGATGCGTCTGGATAATGGTGCAGCAGTGGTTCGGTTTAAATTCAGCAGTCAGGAGGCGTATAATGAAGCTTACAGGGAATGGATCCAGGAAAGTTATATTAATCATATAGCTGAATATTACCTTCAAATTTACGGGATTAGTTCAGTGGAATATCATTATGGGCTTCTTGAAAATATGAAGACCATGTATTTTATGTTTTGATTTTATGTGTGATGGAGGAAAAGAGTATGAATGCTATTCTGGATATCTTGCTTCGAGGTATGGATATTATAGAAAGACTTCGAACATCATCTGCTTTAACGGATATTCAGATGATTATATTTGGAGTTTTGCTGGTGTTTGGTGTGATAAACTGTATTTTGGGGTATCGTCTGCTGCGGTTTTGGATGATGCTGTTTGGATTTGCGATAGGAGCGGGGCTGGGGTATGGAGCTTCGTTTTTAATGGGAATATGGGATACGACTATGCAGCTGGCAGTGTCAGCAGGAGTAGGCGTGGTTCTGGCGATCATTGTGTTTATAAGCTATAAAGCCGGCATTTTTGTAATGGGTGCAGGTCTTGGATTGGGCATTGCTGTCTATGTGTTGCATCCGACTACTTCTCTGATGTTTTTTGTGTGTCTGCTTGCAGGCGTAGGGATTGGAAGTCTTGCAATAAAGTGGGCAAGGGAAGTGATTATTACCGGAACAAGTCTCCTGGGAGGAGCTATGGCAGGTATGGCTCTGGCGAAACTGGGAGGACTTGCGGAATTTCCTTATGGGATTGGACTTAGTGCAGCATTTGCGGCATTGGGAATGCTGATCCAGTTTGCTACAAATAAGAAGAAATACATAGATGAGTATGAAGAAGAGGAAGAATATGTGAAACCTGTAAAGAAAAAGGTGAAAAAGTCTGTGGAAAAAGAATATGCAGACGACTTTGTTTACAGAGAGCCTTTGAGAAAAACGGAACCTCGTCCCAGAGGAAATTCTTCCCGGAGAGAAAGGCCTGTGGATATTCAAGTTGGTGGGGAGCATACAAGGCGTGGAGAATATTATGGACTTGATTCAGATAAAACGATTATTTATCGTCCGCGTAAAAAATCAGAACCAGAATTTGATCTTCCGTTGGATTCTTATGCATATGATGACTCTTATGGAAGAAGGCCCTATCCAAAAAATTCATCTAAGAAGAAAACATATACGGTCAGGGTGGAAAATCCGGATTTTTCAGGCAGGGAAGAATGGAGAGGAAGCCGGAACGATCATTCTTCAGACAGTCATCGAAAAAACTCTTTTTATGCAGATCTGTATGATGAAGATTTCCGCGATAATGAGGAGTTTTATGATGATGCGGATTTATATGACGAGCTGGATCCTATTGACGAAGATGAACTGGATGAAGAGATTATAAGAGAAATGATGGAAGAAGAAGACAGAGAAAGTATTCTCCCATGGAAAAAGCATGGAGAGAAAAATTTTCGGAAAGAAGGACGCAATGGCAAAAGAGGCTAAAACAAATGCTATGAGATTACTGGATCGAAAGAAGGTGCCCTATGAGGCTTTTCCTTATGAGTGTGACGAATTTATTGATGGATGTCACAGTGCAGATCTTATTGGTGCACCCTATGAACAGTCCTTTAAGACCCTTGTAATGGAGGGAAAAAGCGGTGCTTATTATGTGTTTGTGGTACCTATTGAAAAAGAAGTAGACAGGAAAGCTGCAGCCAGAGCAGTGGGAGAAAAATCAGTAGATATGATCCATGTGAAAGATATCCTGAAGATTACGGGATATGTAAGAGGGGGCTGCAGTCCTTTGGGAATGAAAAAACAGTATCCGGTGATCTTTGATTCTTCGGCAGAGCAGTTTCAGGAAATATATGTCAGCGGAGGAAGAATTGGTCTGACTCTGAAGGTTCCTATAGAAAAATTATTGGAAGTTACAAATGGAAAAACAGCAGACATCACAGTTTGAGTGGTGTCTGCTGTTTTTTGGACTTCAGCACGGACTGGTCTGTCTGTACTGAATATCAGTTGTCGTTTGCGTCATCCTCATTCATAGTATAAACATGACGTTTCTTGGCCATTTCATCGCTTGCCAGATATTCGTCATAGGTAGTGATTTTATCGATCAGCTTGCCGTCAGGAAGGATTTCCATGATACGGTTAGCTGTAGTCTGCACAAACTGGTGATCGTGGGAAGTGAAAAGAATAACTCCCGGGAATTTGATCAAACCGTTGTTTAAAGCTGTGATTGATTCCATGTCCAGATGGTTGGTAGGCTCGTCAAGAAGAAGAATGTTGGCGCCGGAGATCATCATCTTGGAGAGGAGACAACGGACTTTTTCTCCACCGGAAAGAACTCTGACACGTTTTACACCGTCTTCTCCAGGGAAGAGCATACGTCCAAGGAAACCGCGGACATAAGTAGCATCTTTGATCTCGGAATATTGTGTCAGCCAGTCTGTAATTGTTAAATCATTATCAAATTCAGCTGTGTTATCCTTTGGAAAATATGCCTGAGAAGTTGTAACACCCCATTTATAATTTCCTTCGTCCGGCTCCATTTCGCCCATAAGGATTTTGAAGAAGGTGGTGATAGCCTGTTCGTTTGCTCCTACAAAGGCAACTTTATCGTCATGTCCAAGGGTAAAGGAAATATTGTCCAGGACTTTTACGCCGTCAATAGTTTTAGAAAGGTTTTCTACCATAAGTACTTCGTTTCCGATCTCACGGTTAGGACGGAAGTCGATGTATGGATATTTACGGCTGGAAGGACGCATTTCATCCAATTGAATTTTTTCAAGTGCACGTTTTCGGGAAGTTGCCTGTTTGGATTTGGAGGCATTGGCACTGAAACGGGAGATAAATTCCTGGAGTTCTTTGATTTTTTCTTCTTTTTTCTTGTTTGCTTCTTTCATCTGCTTGATCAGAAGCTGACTGGATTCGAACCAGAAATCGTAGTTTCCGGCATAAAGCTGAATCTTTCCATAGTCAATGTCGGCAGTATGGGTGCAGACTTTGTTAAGGAAATATCGGTCATGGGATACTACAATGATAGTGTTTTCAAAATTAATCAGGAATTCTTCCAGCCATTCGATAGCCGGGAGATCCAGATGGTTGGTAGGCTCGTCAAGGAGAAGGATATCAGGATTTCCAAAAAGAGCCTGTGCAAGAAGAACTTTTACCTTCTGGCTTCCGGTAAGTTCTGACATTAAAGTATAGTGAAGATCAGTTTCGATGCCAAGACCGTTAAGAAGGGTTGCGGCATCGGATTCCGCCTCCCATCCGTTCATCTCTGCAAATTCACCTTCCAGTTCACTTGCGCGGATGCCGTCTTCGTCTGTAAAGTCTTCCTTGGCATAAATGGCTTCTTTTTCTTTCATGATATCATACAGTCTTGCGTTTCCCATGATGACTGTATCAAGTACAGGATAAGTGTCATACTTGAAATGATCCTGTTGCAGGAAAGAAAGTCTCTGACCTGGAGTGATGACGATATCTCCGTTGGTGGGCTCAAGCTGACCGGAAAGGATTTTAAGGAAGGTGGATTTTCCGGCGCCGTTAGCGCCGATGAGACCGTAACAGTTTCCCTCTGTAAATTTGATGTTTACATCTTCAAATAGAGCTTTTTTACCAACTCTCAGTGTGATGTTATTTGCTGAAATCATAAGGTACCTCTTTTCTTCATTATGGTTTCGTTGTTGTTTTTATATAATGCTGTTTTTGCAGCTCATTCCCATTGTACCTTAAAGTGTGGATTTTGCAAGCCTTATTTTCTTGAAAAATAAAAGAGATACTGCTATAATCATCTTTCAAAAGGAAATGAACGAGAAAAATACAGATTCATTATTATAAAGAAGGGAGTTTGTTGTACATGACGGAAATTATAAATACACTTACTGAGCTGATGACAGAAAACCTCTGGGCGGCTCCGCTGTTAAGCCTGGCAGCAGGGATACTAACCTCCTTTACTCCGTGTTCCCTGGCGTCAGTTCCTATGCTTTTGGCATGTGTAGGTGCAGTGAATGCTGACCGTAAAAAGGCGGTGCGTCTTTCTCTTTCCATGGCAGCCGGTATGGCTGTGACTTTTGGAATATTTGGTTCGGCAGCCTCTTTCATCGGGCATCTTCTGCATGAGGCAGGACACTGGTGGACATTTTTGATGGGGATTCTGATGATCTTTATGTCTCTGCAGGTTTTTGGGATAGTAAATATCATACCTCATATCCATATGTCAGAACATATGACAAAAAAAGGATATGCAGGGGCATTTCTGACCGGAGCTGTCGGAGGTGTTTTTGCTTCTCACTGTGCAATTCCGGTTATGGTTGCACTTTTGGCGTTAGTAGCCAGACTGGAAAGAAATGCCTGGTGGGGAGTATTTCTGATGGTACTTTATGCATTGGGGCACAGCGTGCTTTTAGTAGGCACCGGGATCGGCTATAGTTATGTAGACCGTTTGATCAAAAATCCGGCCTATGCGTCAGTTGGTGTATGGCTTAGACGTATACTTGGTATTCTGATCCTGCTTTTTGGACTTTTGTTGATATTTGCAGAAAAATAATGATGATTATTCAAAAAAATGTTGTATTTTTACAAGGCTGTTGTTATAATCAAAATTGCAGTAACGTTAGATGCCATATATAAATGGCAGCAGTACGGACAAAAAATAGATACAGTTTGTATGAAAAAACTGGCAAAACATAAGAGGCAGGACATAAGAGACATTAGAGAGGACAGTAGATATGTTGATTACAAGAGAATGTGATTATGCAGTAAGGGTTATCCGTGCTTTGGCAGGAGAAGAGAGACTCAGCGTAGGAGAAATCTGCGAAAAAGAACAGATCACGGCTCCCTTTGCTTATAAGATACTGAAAAAACTTCAGAAGGCAAAGCTTGTAAAGGGATTCAGAGGCGTTCATGGGGGATATTCTCTTGACAGAAAAACGGAAGAGATCACATTGTTTGATGTGTATACAGCCATTGATCCGGAACTTATGATTATTGAGTGTATGGATCCTCATTATCAGTGTGTGAGAGATGACAGGGATAAGACTCCGTGTGTTGTTCACAGAGAACTGGCGGATATTCAGCAGGAACTGTGGAAGATGCTGAGACGCAGATCCCTGCAGGAACTTTTTGACAATATATAAAATGAACAAAAGAGAGAGGTCTGCACATGGCATATTTTCATGCGGAAAGGGCGGAACTCTCTTTTGTTGTATACAAAAAAAATCAGAATCCAGTTGGACAATAATATTATTATATGGTATAATCAAATACGGAATTTTAGATCGCTTAACGGTCTAGAAATAATTTTCATCATACCTTTAAGGAGGAAAAGAAAACTATGGCAAGAAAGATGAAAACCATGGATGGTAATCATGCAGCCGCTCATGCATCATATGCTTATTCTGATGTAGCTGCTATTTATCCGATCACCCCTTCATCTGTTATGGCTGAAGCTACAGACGAGTGGGCAACCCAGGGAAGAAAGAACATCTTCGGACAGGAAGTACAGGTTACAGAGATGCAGTCTGAGGCAGGTGCTGCAGGTGCAGTTCACGGTTCTTTGGCAGCTGGTGCTCTTACAACTACTTACACAGCATCTCAGGGTCTTCTTCTGATGATCCCGAACCTTTATAAGATCGCAGGCGAGCAGCTTCCGGGCGTTATCAATGTATCTGCCCGTGCACTTGCTTCTCACGCACTTTCTATCTTTGGAGATCACTCTGATGTTATGGCATGCCGTCAGACAGGATGTGCTATGCTCTGTGAATCTTCCGTACAGGAAGTAATGGACCTGACACCGGTTGCTCACCTTGCAGCAATCAAGGGAAAAGTTCCGTTCATCAACTTCTTTGATGGATTCCGTACTTCCCATGAAATCCAGAAAATCGAGACATGGGATTATGAAGATCTGAAAGATATGGCTGATATGGATGCTATCGCAGAGTTCCGTAAACATGCTCTGAATCCGAACCATCCATGCCAGAGAGGTTCTGCACAGAACCCGGATATCTTCTTCCAGGCAAGAGAAGCATGTAACCCGTATTACGATGCTCTTCCGGCAGTTGTACAGGAGTACATGGATAAAGTTAATGAGAAGATTGGAACAGACTACAAACTTTTCAACTACTATGGTGCAGAAGATGCAGAGCATGTAGTGGTAGCTATGGGTTCTGTAAACGATACCATTGAAGAAACTATTGATTACCTTGCAGCAGCAGGCAAAAAAGTCGGTGTTGTTAAGGTTCGTCTTTACAGACCATTCAGCGCAGAAGCTTTGATCGCAGCATTCCCTGCATCTGTAAAGCAGATTACTGTTCTTGACAGAACAAAAGAGCCTGGTGCTCTTGGTGAGCCGCTGTGGTTAGATGTTGTTGCAGCTCTGAAGAACAGCCAGTTCAAGGATGTTCCGGTATTCTCCGGACGTTATGGCCTTGGTTCCAAAGATACAACTCCGGCACAGATCGTAGCTGTATTTGAGAACACAACAAAAGAGAAATTTACTCTTGGTATCGTTGATGACGTTACAAATCTTTCTCTTGAGACAGGTGCTGCACTTGTTACTACTCCGGAAGGAACAACAAACTGTAAATTCTGGGGACTTGGTGCTGACGGTACTGTCGGAGCAAACAAAAACTCCATCAAGATCATCGGTGACAATACAGACATGTATGCACAGGCTTACTTTGATTATGACTCCAAGAAGTCAGGCGGTGTTACTATGTCCCACCTGCGTTTTGGTAAAAAACCGATCAAATCCACATACCTGATCCATACAGCAGACTTTGTTGCATGTCACAATCCTTCTTATGTGAACAAATACAACATGGTTCAGGAGCTGGTAGATGGCGGTACATTCCTTCTGAACTGCCCATGGGATATGGAAGGACTTGAGAAACACCTTCCGGGTCAGGTGAAAGCATTCATCGCCAACCACGATATTAAATTCTACACCATCGACGGTGTTAAGATTGGTATTGAGACAGGCATGGGACCAACACGTATCAATACAATTCTTCAGTCTGCATTCTTCAAGCTTACAGGAATCATTCCTGAAGAGCAGGCAATCGACCTTATGAAAGCAGCAGCAAAGGCTACTTACGGACGTAAGGGTGATGACGTTGTTCAGAAAAACTGGGCAGCTATCGATGCAGGTGCAAAACAGGTTGTTGAGATCCAGGTTCCGGAAAGCTGGAAAGATGCTGAGGATGAAGGTCTTCATATGACTCATGCAGAAGAGGGAAGAGCAGACGTTGTTGACTTCGTTAACAACATCCAGGCTAAGGTAAACGCTCAGGAAGGTAATTCCCTGCCTGTATCTGCATTCAAAGATTATGTAGATGGTACTACTCCGTCCGGTTCATCCGCATACGAGAAACGTGGTATCGCTGTAAATATTCCGGTATGGCAGCCAGAGAACTGTATCCAGTGTAACCGTTGTGCATATGTATGTCCACATGCAGTTATCCGTCCGGTAGCTCTTACTGAGGAAGAGGCAGCAAATGCACCAGAAGGTATGGTTACTCTGCCGATGACTGGTATGAAAGATTATAAATTTACAATGACTGTTTCTGCTTATGACTGTACAGGCTGCGGTTCCTGTGCAAATGTATGTCCTGGCAAGAAGGGAGCTAAGGCTCTTGTTATGGAAAACATGGAAGCAAACGCAGGCGCACAGAAATTCTTTGATTATGGTGTACAGCTTCCGGTTAAAGAAGATGTAATTGAGAAATTCAAAGAGACAACTGTTAAGGGAAGCCAGTTCAAACAGCCGTTGCTTGAGTTCTCCGGAGCTTGTGCAGGATGTGGTGAGACACCATATGCAAAACTGATCACTCAGCTTTTCGGTGACAGAATGTACATTGCAAATGCAACAGGATGTTCCTCTATCTGGGGTAACTCTTCACCGTCCACACCATACACAGTAAATGCTAAGGGACAGGGTCCGGCATGGTCCAACTCTCTGTTCGAAGATAACGCTGAGTTTGGTTATGGTATGCTTCTTGCACAGAAAGCAATCCGTGACGGTCTGAAAGATAAAGTTGAGGCTCTTGCTGCAGCTACAGATAAAGAAGATGTGAAAGCAGCTGCTCAGGAATGGCTGGATACATTCTCTGTAGGTGCTACAAACGGAACAGCTACAGATAAACTGGTAGTAGCTCTGGAAGCATGCGGATGTGATGCGGCTCAGGAAATCCTTGTACAGAAAGATTATCTGTCCAAGAAATCCCAGTGGATCTTCGGTGGTGACGGATGGGCTTACGATATCGGATTTGGCGGTGTTGACCATGTTCTCGCAAGCGGACGTGACATCAACGTTATGGTATTCGACACAGAGGTTTATTCCAATACTGGCGGACAGTCCTCCAAATCTACACCGACAGGTGCAATTGCTCAGTTCGCTGCAGGCGGTAAAGAAGTGAAGAAGAAAGATATGGCTTCCATCGCTATGAGCTATGGCTATGTATATGTAGCACAGATCTCTATGGGCGCTGACTTCAACCAGACTGTAAAAGCAATTGCTGAGGCTGAGGCTTATCCGGGACCGTCTCTGATCATTGCATATGCTCCATGTATCAACCATGGTATCAAGAAGGGTATGTCCAAGGCTCAGACCGAGGAAGAACTGGCAGTTAAGTGCGGATACTGGCACAACTTCCGCTTCAACCCGGCAGCAGAGAACAAGTTCACACTTGATTCCAAAGCTCCGAATATGGAAGACTATCAGGCATTCCTTGACGGTGAGGTTCGTTACAACTCTCTGAAACGTCAGAATCCTGAAAAGGCTGAAAGACTGTTTGCTAAGAATGAGGCAGAGGCTAAGGCTAGATATGAATATCTGAACAAACTCATCACTCTTTATGGAGCAGATGCTGAATAATTTCAGATCAGGAGCCGCGGTACAATATTGTACCGCGGCTTTTTTAGAGGAAATATTATTATGATGAGAATGAAAAAAAAGATTTCTACGGAAAGAAGAACAACATATTATCTGGTCTATACCCTTGCATTTGGGGTTATTGCATTAATTCTTTATATGCATTTTTTTCTGAATGGAAAATCACTGATCTGGAGTCATGACGGAGTTCCTCAGCATTTGAATTCTCTGGCATATTATGGAGATTATCTGAGAGAGATCCTGCAGCAGCTGTTTATAGAACATAAACTGGAAATCCCCATGTGGGATATGCATATAGGATATGGATCTGACATTCTGACAACGCTTCATTATTATGTGATTGGAGATCCGCTGACTTTATTATCTGTGCTGGTACCGGCAGATAAGACAGAGTATCTGTATGCTTTTTTGATATTTTTACGGATTTATCTGGCAGGGATCGCTTTCAGCAGATATTGCTTTTATCATAAAAACTCAAATCAGGCAACCTTGCTGGGATCGCTTGTTTATATTTTTGCCGGGTGGACAATTTATGCATCTATGAAGCATCCGTATTTTGCAAATCCCATGATTTATCTTCCCTTGATACTTCTTGGAATAGATAAAATATACAGAAAAGAAAAGCCTTATGTATTTATCTGGTCCGTAGCGCTTGCAGGAGTATCGAATTTTTATTTCTTTTATATGCTGGGAATCTTTATGGTACTTTATGCAGCATTTGATTATTTTGTAGTATTTACCAGTAAACAGGACAGAAGTCTTTTATGTATTGGTAAATGGCTGGCTGTTTTTGCGGGATATTCGATGATCGCAGTACTATTGGCTGCTGTGATCCTTCTTCCGGTGATCCTTCCTGTATTTGGAACAGGGCGTTTTCAGGCAGAAAACTATGTTCCCATACTTTATGACAGAATCTATTATGAAAAATACCTGACATGCCTGATTGGTGAAAATATGATCCAGTGGGGAGTTGCCGGATATACGGCAATTGCTATGACAGGCGTTTTTGTTCTGTTTTCAAAACGAAAGAAAAATACAGCTCTGAAATGGGGCTTTGTACTTTTAAATATATTTTTGCTCCTGCCTTTTGCCGGACATGTATTAAATGGCTTTTCTTATGTATCCAATCGATGGATTTGGGCATATGGCATGATGATCGCCTATATTTTTGTAAAGGCATATCCTGAATTCTATCTTTTAGACAGAGTGGAAAAAAGGCGGGTATTTGTTTTTCTTATGATTTATTGCTGTATGGCGTTGTTTCCGGAAGCGGCACGGACAGAAAGAAATATGTCTGCAATGATTCTGCTTGTATTTTCTACAGCAGTGATCCTGCTGTATGGTTCGATATTCGTAAGAAAAAGAAACCTTTGTATGATGATCAGTGTCCTGCTGACTGCCGGGATTGTTTTTAATATTTATTATCAGTATTCCTATGAAAAGAATTATCTTTCTGAGTTTACAGACAGAGGAAAAGCTATGGAAAAACTGGAGTCCGGCACAGATCTTGCAGTTCTGGATACAGATGATCAGTCAATTTTCAGATATGATCAGCAGGATGCGCTTTCTTATGATAATTCAGCTATGCAGATGGGGACAAACAGTACGGCATATTACTTCAGCGTAGCCAGCGGAAGTATTGGAAAATATTTTGATGAAATGTATCTGAATACTCCCTGGGAGCAGCATTATGATAATTTGGATGGAAGGACCATTCTTGACAGGCTTGCCTCTGTAAAATATTTTGTGACAAAAAATGGGGAATACCGTTATCTTCCGTATAGTTATTACTGGCTGACCGGAAGTGCAGAGAAAAACAGCAATATCTATGAGGCGTTTGAAAGCAGGGACAGCTTACCGTTGGGTTATACGTATGACTCGTTTATTCCACGAGAAAAATACGATAAGATGAGCGTGACGGAAAAACAGCAGGCACTTCTTCAGGGAGTTATTGTGGAAGAAGCTGTGCTTTCAGAAGCAGATCTGGAATTTACAGATCAGGAGATCCCGTTTGAGATAAAAAAGGGGAAGGGATGCAGTCTGAAGGATGGAAAGATTAAAGTAACAAAAGAAGGGGCAGAACTGGAACTGATCTTTCAGGGGCTGGATAACAGTGAAACCTATCTGATTGCAGAAGGTCTTGATTATGATGGGCTTTCTCCTCGAGAGACAGTCAGTGAGAAAAAATGGGAAAAAATGTCCCGATATGAAAAAAATCAGGTCATTCATCAGGACAGTCATTGGAGATACTGGAAAGAAAGCCAGAAAGCATCGGTAAATGTGGGAGGTCAGTTTCCAGACAAAACTATTCGTATTTTTACAGATAAATATAATGCTTACAGTGGAAAACACAATTTCCTCTGTAATACGGGATATGGAAAAAAAGGAAAAACCTCGATAACGCTTACGTTTGAAAAGACAGGAGTCTATACATTTGAAGATCTTCGCATTGTCTGCCAGCCTATGGATAAGATTACAGAACAGACAGAAAAGCTGAAGGAGGATATCCTTACAGATATTTCCGTAGATACAAATAGAATAACTGGAAAAATTTCTTTATCAGAACCAAAGGCGTTGGTACTGTCACTTCCGTACAGTAAAGGCTTCCGTGCCTATGTAGATGGAAAAGAGACTGACTTGATCCAGGCAAATACTATGTATATGGGATTAATGCTGGAGGCAGGAGAACATGAGATTCAGCTGGCGTACTGTACACCGTTTTTGATCCCGGGGCTGTGCTTGACTTTTGCAGGGGCTCTGTGTTACATTGGTCTGGTATTTTTTAGAAGAAATAAAAAGAAGGTACAGAAACTATGAGCGTTTTATCAGTAGTGCTTCCGGCATATAACGAAGAGCTTATGATTCAAAAAACCTGCAGCGTTTTACGCCAGATACTTACGGAAGCAGAAATTGAGTACGAACTGGTGCTGGTGGATGATGGTTCCCGGGACCGTACCTGGAATGAGATTGAGAAAGCAGGGGCAGAGGATCCACATATCCTTGGTGTTCATTTTTCCAGAAATTTTGGTAAGGAAGCGGCTGTTTTCGCAGGTCTTGCCCAGGCATCCGGTGATGCGGTGGCAGTGATGGACTGTGATCTTCAGCATCCGCCTCAGACATTAGTAGAAATGTATCATCTCTGGAAGCAGGGCTATGAGGTGATTGAAGGTGTAAAATCCACCAGAGGAAAGGAAAGTCTGATTCACAAAAAATGTGCAGGATTTTTTTATGGGATCATGTCAAAGGCGACTAAAGTAAATATGCAGAATGCCTCGGATTTTAAACTGATGGACCGGAAAGCTGTTAACAGTATTCTTTCCATGCCGGAGAGAAATATGTTTTTCCGCGCAACTTCCTCCTGGGTGGGATATAAAACAACATCTGTTCAGTTTGAGGTACGGGAGAGAGAGGCAGGAGAATCCAAATGGTCTGCCTGGTCTCTGGTAAAATATGCTTTTACCAATATTGTGGCATTTACTACAGTTCCCCTGCAGTTTGTAACCGTGGGAGGCGGCATCTGCTTTCTTCTGTCTCTGGCGTTGATCGTATACTCGTTGATCCAGTATTTTACCGGTCATGCAGTGGAGGGATATACAACGATCATGATGGTGCTGCTTCTAATAGGCAGTGCGATCATGCTGAGTCTGGGAATCATTGGATATTATATTGCCAAGATTTATGAGGAGATAAAACGGCGTCCTCGTTATATTATTTCACAGATCATCAGAGGAAGTAAGGACGTGTCGGAACATGCACGGCATGATTCTGTATAATCGTTTACCAATGTGAAAATACAGGCAGAGTGAACAACAGTGATACAGGAGCAGAAGATGGATAAAATAAAGAATATGATCCTTCGGTTTTACAGGAATGATGTAATAAGGTATGTGTTTTTTGGCGGGTGTACGACGCTGGTAAATCTGATTTGTTTTTATGTGCTGAGAAAGCTGAATGTACAGCTGACCGCTGCAAATGTGATATCGATTATTACAGCAATCCTGTTTGCCTATGTGGTGAATTCAAAATTTGTTTTTCAGGATAAGTGTAAAACCATAAAAGATCATGTGCAGCCTTTTATAAAATTTATAAGTGCCCGTCTTGTTACTATGGTCATAGAGGTGGGCGGTGTATGGCTGCTGGTGGAGATCATACATATGAATGATATGCTGGGAAAATTTGCAACACAGTTTATTGTCCTTGCACTGAACTATATATTCAGTAAATTTTTTGTTTTTACTACAGGAAAATAAAAGATATTGTAAACAGAGTGGAAAGCAGTAAATACAGTGCAGAAGGGAAGGAAACAGAAAATGACACTTGAGGAAATAAAGGAACAGATTTGTCCGATTGACGAGCAGGCAGTCTCAGCGGCGCAGAAAAGATGGGACAGTATTGCAAAGCCCCTTCATTCTCTGGGAAAAATGGAGGAGCTGGTCATGCAGATCGCGGGGATCACAGGTTCTGCAGACATCAATATAAAAAAGCGGGCTCTTGTGGCAATGTGTGCGGATAATGGCGTTGTGGAAGAAGGTGTGACTCAGACTGGACAGGAAGTGACAGCTATTGTTGCAGAGAATTTTCTGCAGGGAGATACGTCTGCCTGTGTCATGTGCCGACAATGCGGAACGGACGTTTTTCCGGTAGATGTAGGTATGGTTTCTGATACTAAGGTTCCAAAAGATCTGAAGGTTATGAATGGAACCAGAAATATGGCAAAAGAGCCTGCTATGACAAGGGAAGAGGCTGTGCGGGGAATTGAGGCCGGTATTGAAATGGTAAGGCGGCTGAAGGAACAGGGATATGCTCTGATCGCAACCGGGGAGATGGGAATTGGAAATACTACCACCAGCAGTGCGGTAGCCTCTGTTCTTCTGGACCAGCCGGTTGAAACAATGACTGGACGGGGAGCTGGTCTTTCCAGCGAAGGCCTGAAGCGAAAAGTGAATGCAATAAAAAAAGCAGTGGAGCTGAACCGGCCGGATCCTCAGGATCCTATAGATGTACTTGCAAAAGTGGGAGGACTGGATATTGCAGGAATGGCAGGTGTGTTCCTGGGAGGAGCAGCCATGCACATCCCGGTGGTGATCGACGGATTTATTTCCTGTGTGGCAGCCCTTGCAGCACAGAGAATCTGTCCTCTTACCAGAGATTATATGATTGCATCTCATGTTTCTAAGGAGCCTGCAGCGGTTCTGATCCTGAAAGCACTGAAGAAAGAGGCAGTGATCCACGGAGATCTGTGTCTTGGAGAAGGGAGCGGAGCAGTAGCTTTATTCCCGTTTATGGATATGGGAATAGCGGTATATGAATCTATGAGTACCTTTGAGGAAATCAAAGTAGAGCAGTATGAGGAGTTTACTTAAATGATGATTCTTGTAACCGGCGGAAGTGGAAGCGGAAAATCGGCTTTTGCTGAAGACTGTGTACTTGCCTGCGGAGAAAAAAAACGAATATATATTGCGACGATGTACCCTTTTGACCAGGAAAGCAAAAAAAGGGTACTTCGCCACAGGAAGATGCGCGCAGGTAAGGGGTTTGATACAGAAGAGTGTTATGTGGGATTGAAAAATGTACAGATCCCTTCCGGATGTACAGTTCTTTTGGAATGTATGTCCAATCTGACTGCCAATGAAATTTTTCGGGAAGATGGTGCAGGAGAAAAAACAGAGGACGAGATTCTCCAGGGAGTGGAAAGTCTGAAAAACCAGGCGGAAGATCTGATCATTGTAACAAATGAGATTTTTTCTGAAGCTGATACCTACGAAGAAGAGACAGAAAACTATCGGCGTGTACTGGGAAATATTAACCGGAGACTTGCCAGGATGGCAGATACGGTGGTAGAGGTTGTCTATGGAATTCCTGTATATTATAAGAAGGGAGAGGATTTTTGTGAAAAGTCTGTGGAACAGTTTTAAGATTGCATTTTCCATGTTTTCCAAAATTCCCATGCCTCAGGCAGAGTGGACAAAAGAAAATATGAAGTATATGTTCTGTTTTTTTCCATTTATTGGTACAGCCATTGGAGCACTGATTCTTGCGGCATCCTGGGCAGTTGGATATCTGGGGATAAACGTTTTGTTTCTGTCTGTGATCCTGACGGTGCTTCCTGTACTGGTAACAGGAGGAATCCATGTAGACGGACTTCTGGATACAGCAGATGCTTTAAGCTCCTGGCAGGAGAGGAAAAGGCGGTTGGAAATCCTGAAAGATTCCCATGCAGGGGCTTTTGCGGTGATCACTGCCTGTGTCTATTTTCTTTGTTGGCTGGGAGCCTGGAGTGAGATTTGTTTTGATGTTCGCCTGACTATGATAATGGCATTAGGATTTATGGTATCACGCTGTTTTTCAGGAATCGGCGTGCTTACACTTCCAAAGGCAAAAGAAGAGGGGACTGTGGCGGAATTTTCCAGAAAATCAGAGGATGGGATTGTGCGCAATATACTGGTGGTGTATTTAGTGATTCTTTGTGGACTGATGATCTGGATTTATCCGGTAATCGGAGGTGCAGCATTTCTGACTGCCTGCCTGGTGTATTTTTATTACAGATATATGGCGATGAAGTATTTTGGAGGTACTACAGGAGATCTTTCCGGCTGGTTTCTCTGTCTCTGTGAGGTGGGGATGGCTCTGGTGATCGCGGTGGCATCTGCTTTTCCACTATAAAGGAGTTTGTTATGGAAATGATGATCGGAGGCGCTTTTCAGGGAAAAGCGGATCTTGCAAAAAAAACATATCCTGGAATCCAATGGATCCAGGGAGAGAAAATGACAGAAGAAGAACTGATGAACGCCCATGGGGTTCTGGGTTTCCATCAATTCATTAAAAAAGAACTGGAACAGGGCAGAGAAGTACAGCATCTGGCAGCGGCGTTAATACGGAACAATCCTGATGTTATTCTGGTATCTGATGAGGTAGGTTACGGTGTGGTTCCTGTAGATGCCTTTGATCGTGCGTATCGGGAAGCTGTAGGAAGAGTCTGTACAGATCTGGCTGCTTACAGTAAAAGAGTGATCAGGGTGGTCTGCGGTATAGGGATGGTGATCAAGAATGCCTGATATTTATCTGATTCGTCATGGAATGACAGAAGGTAATAAATACCAACGGTATATTGGGACAACAGACGAGCCGCTGTGCCCGGAAGGACGAGAAGAGATAAAAAAAATTTCCTATGGCGTTCCGGATGAGGTGTTTGTAAGTCCAATGATCCGGTGCCGGGAAACGGCAGAGCTGCTTTTTCCTCAAAAAAGACTGCGGATCATAGATCAGCTTTCAGAGTGTGATTTTGGAACTTTCGAAAATAAAAATTATCGCGAATTGTCAGGAAATCAGGAATATCAGGATTGGATAGACAGTGGCGGAACACTTCCTTTTCCTGGGGGGGAAAGCAGAGAGAGTTTTAGGAGAAGGACGCTGGAAGGTTTCTCACGGGTAGTGACAGCCTGTATACGGGAAAAGGTAAATGCTGTAGCCGTAGTAGTCCATGGAGGGAGTATTATGAATATAATGGAAGCCTACGGACATCCGGAAAGAAATTTTTATAGCTGGCATGTAAAAAATGCTCATGGGTATCTGGTACAGGTGGATGCGTCTTTGTGGATGAAAAATAGAAAGCTTCTGGAATTGAAAAAAGAACTGTAAAAAAATAAAAGCTGTGTGCAGAAAGCATTTTCTATATAAAAACCGCTTTCTGGCACAGTTTTTTTGTTTGAAAATGATACAAAATTTTTTAGAATAAAAAAATATTTTTAAGATTTACTATTGAAATGGAATAAAAAATGTGATACATTAATAGTATAAAATTCCTAAAAGAACTGAACGATAACAGAAAGTAGTTGGAAGAATTATACAAGTTAAGGAGGGTTATATTATGCTTATTATTGGTAATGGCAGAATGATTACAAGAGATGCATCCAATCCTTTTATTGAAAATGGTGCAGTTGCTATGGATGGAAATACAATTGTCATGGTGGGAGAACTGGAGACTGTAAAGGCTGCTTATCCGGATGCGGAATTTATTGATGCGAAGGGCGGAGTGATCATGCCAGCGTATATTAACGCTCATGAGCATATTTACAGTGCTTTTGCCAGAGGTCTGAGCATTAAGGGATACAACCCACAGGGATTTCTGGATATACTTGATGGACAATGGTGGACTATCGACCGTCATCTGACACTGGAACAGACAAAATTGTCTGCATATGCCACATACATTGATTCTATTAAAAACGGTGTGACAACTGTATTTGACCATCATGCAAGCTTCGGACATATCACAGGTTCCCTGTTTGCAATTGAGGAGGCTGCAAAGGATCTGGGAATTCGTACCTGTCTCTGCTATGAGATCTCAGACCGTGACGGTATGGAGAAATCCAGAGAATCTGTAATGGAAAACGTAAACTTTATCAAACATGCTCTTGCAGATGACAGCGATATGATTGCAGGAATGATGGGTATGCATGCATCCTTTACCATTTCTGATGAAACCATGGCTCTGTGCAATGAGCTGAAGCCGGAAGGCGTTGGTTATCATATTCATGTGGCAGAAGGAATCTATGATCTTCATCAGTGCCTGAAAGAGCACAGCAAACGGATTGTGGACCGCCTTTATGACTGGAATATCCTTGGACCAAAAACTCTTCTGGGTCACTGTATCTATATCAATGAGCATGAAATGGATCTTATCAAAGATACAGATACCATGGTGGTACATAATCCGGAATCTAATATGGGTAATGCCTGCGGATGTCCTCCAACCATGGCACTGGTTCACAAGGGGGTTCTTACCGGTCTTGGTACAGACGGCTACACCCATGATATGACAGAATCCTGGAAGGTGGCAAACATTCTGCATAAACATCATCTCTGCGATCCGAACGCTGCATGGGGAGAGGTTCCGCAGATGCTGTTTGAAGGAAATGCAAAGATTGCAAACCGTTACTTTAAAAAAGAACTGGGCGTTCTGAAAAACGGTGCGGCAGCAGATGTGATCGTTGTTGACTATGATCCTTTGACACCGATGCGTGCGGATAATGTAAACGGACATCTTCTTTTCGGTACTACAGGAGCAATGGTGCAGACTACCGTATGTAACGGAAAGGTTCTGATGAAAGACCGTGAAGTTCTTGTCTGTGACGAGGCGAAGATGATGGCGGATTGCCGTCAGGCTGCAAAAGAGCTTGCTGACGACATTAACGCTGGTAAATAAATATAGAACTATCATCTGGGAGGTAAAAACAATGAGTGAAAAAATGACCTGTATGTCCTTTGGACAGTTAATGGACTGGGTTTTAACTGAGCATAAAGAAAAAAATACTGTATTTGGCGTACACAGAGCATATCAGGCAGATACTGCCAAGGCTATGGAGATTTTCGGAAGAAATCTGGAAACGCCTATTGGACCTGCGGCAGGCCCGAACACCCAGCTTGCACAGAATATTGTTGCTTCTTATTACGCAGGAGCAAGATTCTTTGAACTGAAGACTGTTCAGAAAATGGACGGAGACGAACTGGCTGCATGTATCAGCAGACCATGTATCCTTGCAGAAGACGAATGTTATAACTGTGAGTGGTCTACAGAACTTTATGTTCCGCAGGCTATGGGAGAGTATATTAAGGCATGGTTCATCCTTCATGTAATGGCAAAGGAATTCGGCCTTGGAGAAACAGACGGATTTCAATTTAACATTTCTGTAGGTTATGACCTTGCAGGCATCAAGGAGAAAAAGATCGATACCTTTATCGACAGCATGAAAGATGCAAAGGATACAGATATATTCAAAGAATGCAGACAGTGGCTTCTTGATAATGCAGATAAATTTGAAAAGGTGACAAAAGAAGATATTGAAGCAATTCCTTCAGAAATCTGTAATTCTGCTACAATCTCTACACTTCATGGATGTCCTCCAAATGAGATCGAGAGTATTGCAAATCATCTTTTTAAAGAAAAACACCTGAACACCTTTATTAAATGTAATCCGACTCTTCTTGGCTATGAATTTGCAAGAAAGACCATGGATGACATGGGCTACGATTACATGATGTTTGGTGATTTCCACTTTAAGGATGACCTTCAGTATAAGGATGCCATTCCGATGTTCAAACGTCTTCAGGCTCTGGCAGATGAGCTGGGACTTGCTTTCGGCGTAAAGATCACAAACACCTTCCCGGTAGACGTGACCAGAAATGAGCTTCCAAGCGAAGAGATGTATATGTCCGGAAAATCTCTATTCCCGCTTTCTATTTCTCTGGCAGCCATGCTTTCCAGAGAATTTGACGGAAAACTGCGTATTGCATATTCCGGTGGTGCAGACTTCTATAACATTGACAGAATCGTAGGCTGCGGTGTATGGCCAGTAACAGTTGCCACAACAATCCTCAAGACCGGAGGATATCAGAGATTCACCCAGATGGCAGAAAAGGTTATGGCAGACGGTGTGAAACCATGGACAGGAATTGACGTAGAGGCTCTGGAAAAACTTGCTGAGGATGCAAAAAAAGATCCTCATCATGTAAAGAATATCAAACCTCTTCCAAACAGAAAGAGCGATGAGACAGTTCCTCTTCTGAACTGCTATTTTGCTCCATGTCAGGGAGGATGTCCAATCCATCAGGATATTCCGGAATATATCGCGCTTGCAGGAGAAGAGAAATATGCGGAAGCTCTCCGTGTGATCCTTGACAAAAATGCGCTTCCGTTTATTACAGGAACTTTGTGCGCGCATAACTGCATGTATAAATGTACCAGAAATTTCTATGAAGAATCTGTAAATATCCGCGGAACCAAACTTCTTGCAGCGGAAAAAGGTTATGATGAAGTGATCGGAGAGATCCATGCAGGAGAGAGAAATGGTAAGAAGGTTGCCATTGTAGGCGGCGGCCCTGCAGGTATTGC
>Glacier_p2__coassemble_1229_pt1 | contig 27863 bp, 27 predicted proteins | sample Glacier_p2__metabat2_high_PE_014 | metagenome-assembled genome bin Glacier_p2 | reverse complement strand
CAAAATAGCTTTCCTGTATCAAATCATCCAGTTCTGACAGGCTCTGGTACTGAATAGCTATCTTGAAAATAAAGCCTCGGTTCTGCTGCCATAGCTGCTGCATATTTTCTGTTACGTCTGCGCCATTCTGGATCATCTTTACAAGCTCTTCGTTTTTTAAAGGTTCTACGGACATTTCTTTTCACCTCGCATACATTAATAGAATCGGCAGCAGGATTTCTCTGGAAACTCTTTCAATTTATTTCCTTTCCGGCTGGAATCATGGTATTATAGTGATGTGTGTGCATGGCTTCCAGCCTTGTACTGCTGCCCCTGGGGAAAGTTGCCGCTTTCCTTTGGGGCTTTTATTTAGTATTGCGGCATATAAAACACTGCTTCACCGTTCCGATAAGCTTCTGCGATTTCTCCCAGCACTTCCAAGGCTCTGCCTTTGTGATATTCTCCTAAGCGTGATACAGATGAATTATTACAAAAAACCCCTGCACGATTCCCGTAATTTGTCGTCCATATATTTTTGGGCATTTCTATTAAATATTTTCTGTTTTGTGTAAATATCTTCATTGTTCGCGCCTTTCCTACTCCTTAAATATTCCTCCATACCCGGGTGTTTCTTGTCGAACTCTGCTATCTCCTTCGCTTGCATCATTTGAGCATAAACCTTTCTCTCTGCTGCGGTGTAACCTCTGTATGGTGTCCAATTTGCTCTTGCTGTGTTCATAGTGTCCTGTCTATATGCCAGATTCTCCCATTTGCTGTGATCTAATGCAGTCTGCATATACATCCGTTCTATGCGTGGCTCATCCCCATTTGTCCAATAAAACAGGTGATTAATTATTGCTAAATCCGCCCGGCTTCTGTCGTGCTTCGTTCCCTTCTCATTCATAAAATTAGAATAATCACCATCATACAGCCTTCGGATTTCCATACCTCTTCCGCTATTAAAGGCTTTCTTCCACAACTCTACATCAGACTCCGCAACCTTGGCTCTTTCACCGGAACCACTGCTGCAACTTGGTAGACATGAACCCACAGAAGGGGGGGATTTCCTAGCCCGAAACACTTTCTCGTACAGAACGTTTATCTGTTCCTGTCGGTTCTCAATTTCGGGGCAGCCTTTTAACACTTTTCCAGTTACCACAAAATATCTTCCATTATCATACATCTCGTATTCTGTTCCATCTGGGTTCGCTATCTTCATTCCTTTTGGCAATCCATTCTTGTTCATTTCTTCGTTCGGGTTCTTCCCCCACATTAAAATATGTATACCTGTCCCAGACACCGAAACCTCTGTATAGCTGTTTAGGTATTGCCATATCTGCTTTACTTCTGTATTAACAGGCTTCAACTCCCCCGGAGCACTTCTTTCTAATACATGATCTAAATCCACGCCAGTCAATCCGGCAGCTTCCAGACTTATTCCAACGCCTTTAATTTCTGATCTTAATGTTCTTTTTAAATCTTTGACGTAAAGTTCACCAGTCTTTCCAATATTTGCATTGGCTTTGTCAAAGGTCGATAGCTTATTACTATCCGTGGAACTCCCCGCTCCCAATGTCCATGGGTCTATGGGTGGCTTCTTTAGTTTTCCATCTTTCTTATACAAGACGTAGTTCATCCAAACCTTCTCATTTCGCAATTTCTCCAACTGCTTTGGCAATTTCATTTCGCTTCGCTCCTTTCCGATTGTGAAGAGTGAGAAGCCTCTTCTATCTGTGGGCTCATGTCTATCCTTCCATACATCTACAAACTACAATCTACATTACTTTCAAGACTTTCTTTTTTCTTTTATTACTGCTGCCTATACTGCCTTTTTCTCTTTTATTACTCTTTTATATATATAAATGTAGATATGTAGATATATAAGAGAAACACTGTAAAATCAAGGGTTTGCGGCATCTACATTTCACCTACAAACATCTACAATTGTCCTCTAAAACGTCCTCTTTGTAGACTTTTAATCAAAAGGAAGGCTCTCTTGATTACTTTCACCTGCATCTTTCATGTCTACAAAGTCTTTTTGCTGATATTCGAAACCACGTTGATTTTTGTATATTCCGAAATTTGTAGGGTTTTCTATCCTCCTCCACCCTGGCAGACTTGCAACAATATTGTTTATTTCTCCTACATTCCCTCTTCTTGGACGTCCCTCTTCGTGTAGGGCATTTTCCCAAATTTCCCAGGCACAAACTCGGTCTTTATCTTCCAAATAGTCTATGATTGCACCTTTCATTCCATCTTCGAGCATACATTGTTCCTGTAAATGTTCTGCTTCCGCTCTACAATGATCTGGTAGGATAAGTTTAGGTTTTTCTGTCTTCCATATATGCACAGCTTCCGCCCATGCTGCTTTTATATCATCCATGACTTCTGGAACGAACAAATTCTTTGTAGGCTTATTCACTCCGGCGTATATGATGTAGAATCTTCTGTTCCCGGTTTCGTCTATCAAAAAATCTGTTCTGTTAGTAGTTCCGGCAAAGACACATTGTCTAGGAAAATTTTCTGTTCTTCTGGCATAGGGCGGTCTATACCTGTCTTCTGTCGACGTTATAAATCTTTTGATAGAATCGGTTCCGCTTTTCGTTCTTGTAAAGGAGCTTAACTCCGCCAATTCCGCAATCCACACTCCCATTAATGCTTCTGCCGCTTTATCATTATCCATATTTCCCAGTGAATCACTAAACCAATGGTCGTCCAACGCCATCAGTCTAAGCAATGTACTTTTACCTATGCCCTGTCCGCCTTGCAAAATCATTACATAATCAAACTTAACGCCGGGTTGATAAACTCTTGCAACAGCTCCAAGCATCCATAGACGGAAGACTTGATATGTGTATTCCGTATCTTCAACTCCCAGATAATCTGGAAGCAGATGTCTTATGTGTTCTTTTCCGTCCCATTTAAAAGAATCCAATACTTCTCTTACTGGATGAAACTTGTGCCGCATGGAAACATTGGCGATTGCATCGAAATAATACGGTTTACTACTCAATGAATAATCTCTTTGTATACAAGCGAATAACGCTGAATCATCATAATCATTCCAAGGTCTGTAGTTCTCTTTCATTTCCCATGGAACGCTACCTTTTAAACATGTGCTACGAGAAAACTCATCAAATTTTATTTTTCCTGCAAATCTGCAATCGTGATCTAAGATGATTTCATAGTTATCAATGGTTTTGTAAGGAACAGAACTTATTACATTGCCGTCTTTATCTTTAGTTACCTTGCAATCCAGGCGGTATTTTACTTGCTCTGCCAACTCACCCTTACTTACCCGCGATAACTGCTGTTTATTTGTTTCTGCCAACCTCTTAGTCACCACCTTACTCTGCATTGGTTAAATCATTAAAATACTGATCAATTTTTACCCTGTCCCACAGCACTCTCCTGCCGATCTGAACCCTTGCCCCGATCTCATCACCCAATTTCATGGCATTGTTACGTCCTAAGTTTGTATAGGCTCTCAGTTCCTCTGTGTCCATTAGTCTTGCTTCGTTTGCGCTGGCAATTATTTTTCTACTTCTCATGTTTTTCTCTCCTTTTTTTAGTTTGATAATGTTTATAGACATTGCATAGCATGTCCACATCTGTTACAATCACATTATAGCATATACAAACGTGGAAATGAAGCTGTTTGTGTCTTTCAAGTGTATTTTCCACAAATTTATACATTTATAAAAAAGAGAGGATTGAAATGAATAAAAGTGACAAACTAGAACAAATGAAACAACGTTTTGAAATGAATGAAGAAATTTATGATGAACTCACAGAAACTATAGGTAAAAAACTCATTTCCCTAAGAAACAGCTATGGTCTTACTCAACAAGAAGTTGCTGACATAATTGGTATAAGTCGCTCTGCATTAAGTTATTACGAAAAAGCCGAGCGCACTATAGATATAGAAGTACTATTTAAGTTAGCAAATTTGTACAATGTTTCCATTGATTACTTAGTTGGAATGAAAGAAACCCCTTCCACAGAATATGATTATGAAGAAATGAGCCACTACAAAAGCATAGGATTCACACAAAAAGCACTGGAAAAACTTTCCGGAAACAATGAAGCAGTAGAACTTATTTGTGATTTGGTTACTCACAAGGATTTTCAAGAACTCGAAAACTTAACACATCATTCCAGATTTACCCGTTACGAAAATATAAATGCAGATTTCCGGACTTTCTTGACAAGCAAACTACTGTATTCTATGATGTCCGATATTTATGAAAAATGGTATGTAGATAATGACGAGCGCATACAAAAATTATCTTTGGAAGAAAAGAGAAATCTTATGGATTCTATAGATAAATATATCCATGAAAAAAAAGTCTTAGATTCGTATTATGAGAATGGGCTGGGAAGTATTGACTATGATACATTGGACGATCAAGAAAGACAAGTGGACTTACTGTATAAAAAACTCCTGCCATTTCTACATTAAAAACACCCCGGCAGCAGGTGCATGATCTACTTACCAGGGTAAAAACATCCTTTATTTTTCCTAATTGGTACTTTTTTGGTACTTTCCTTGATTTTATCGTTCTCGCATGTTATACTCATAGCTGTTGTAAAGCCCGCAAAAACAAGGTCTTACAGGGCTTTCGCCGATTCCCGGCGTAAAATGAATCGTGTGTTCGTGACCTTCCACACGTAAAACAAAACTAAAGGAGAGAAAACAGAATATGAAAGACAAAAATGTATCTTACCTGACCCAGGCTGCTATGATCGCAGCCATCTATGTGGTGCTCACAGCACTGTTTGCCCCTATCAGCTTCGGAGAAATTCAGATCCGTATTGCAGAAATGCTGACGATCCTTCCAATCTTTACTCCGGCAGCCATCCCCGGACTGTTTGTGGGATGTCTGATCGGCAACATCCTCGGGGGAGCAGTTCTGCCGGATATCATCTGCGGAAGTCTCGCAACTCTAATCGGTGCGGTTGGAACTTATGCCATGAGAAATCATTTCCAGAAGCTGGCGGTACTGCCTCCTATCCTGGCAAACACTCTGGTAGTTCCTTTTGTTCTCCGATTTGCCTACGGAGTTCTTCTCCCTATCCCGTTTTTAATGGCAACTGTAGGAATTGGAGAAATTATTTCCTGCGGAGTTCTTGGAAGTATTTTAGCCGTTGTCCTGAAAAAATACAATCGCAGGATCTTCCTTACATCAGGTATTTAAAATATTTAAAAACAGCCATCGGCAATAACCGACGGCTGTTTTTTTAATCTTTCAGATGATCAAGCAGCACTTCCAGCTCCCGATAATCCGCAATTAAATTTGATTCTCTGCGAAGAGCTGCGCTGTGGCGCATACCTGCCGTATACCAGGCTACATGCTTACGCATTTCCCGTATTCCGGTAAACTCACCTTTCTTTTCGATATGCATACGGGCATGTCGCAAGATCATCTCCCTGATTTCTTCTGCAGAAGGCCGCTGAAGCTTTTCTCCTGTCTGAAAATAATGATTCAATTCACGAAAAATCCAAGGATTTCCTCTTACTGCACGACCGATCATTACCCCATCACATCCGGTTTCTTTCAAAAGAGCTTCTGCTTTTTCCGGAGAATCCACATCCCCGTTTCCAATCACCGGTATCCGGACAGCTTCTTTTACTTTTCGTATGGTATCCCAATCTGCCTGACCGGAATAATATTGCTGTCGGGTTCTTCCATGAACAGCAATCGCTGCCGCACCGGAATCTTCCATGATCTTTGCAATTTCCACCGGATCTACAGGATATCCTTCAAATCCAATACGCATCTTTGCCGTCACCGGCTTTTGCACTGCACCTGATACTGCCTTTATAATTTTTCCGATTAACTTCGGATCCTTCAAAAGAGCTGATCCTTCTCCATTATTGACTACCTTAGGCACCGGGCATCCCATATTGATATCCAGGATCTCAAAAGGTCTGTCCTCTATACTTTTGGCAACCTCTGCCATCAGCTCCGGTTCACTGCCAAACAGCTGAAGAGACACCGGATGCTCTGAGGGATCGATTTCCATCAGCGCTTCTGTGTTTTTGTTATGGAAAGAAATTGCTTTCGCACTGACCATTTCTGTACAGATCAGACCTGCCCCCTGTTCTTTACAGAGTTTACGAAAAGGCAGATCTGTCACCCCTGCCATTGGAGCCAGCACAAATGGATTATCTATTTCTACACCGCCGATTTTCCACCGCATTTCCATAAATCAGACTCCGTTATCCACAGAATCCCCGAAAAGCTTTCCGCTGTCTGTGGATTTCTCTTCTAAACCATTTTCTTCCGGTGTTTCTCCCAGAAAGAAAACACGATAATACATTTCCAGAGATTCCAGAAGCTCCCTTTTCTCTTCCTGAATCTTCTTGATCTTCAAAACACTTCCAATCTCATCATACATGGCATCTGCATCCAGTGCTTCGGTTTTAAACTGAAGATTTCCATCATCATCAAATTCCAATGTCAGGATTCCACCAATCTCTTCTGTATAAAGAACACACATAATCTGAAGTTCTTGCTTTACTGCCTCGGGAAGAGAGTTAAAATCCTGATTAAAATAATATTTTTGCTCATAGGCACTTGCGCCGCAGAGCACGATCTTATCCTGATACATAATTAAACATGCCTCCTTTATCTGTCAAAACATCTATAAATAATACAGATTTCCAGGCAGTCGGCCTCACAACAGACTTATACATAAGAATACAATCCTCTTACTGAAACCTCTCCTGCCCTGACTGTTCTTATTCTGTCTTCTCTATCCTTCACCAAAAGTTCACCCTGCTCATTGATTCCCATAGCAGTCCCCTCCCATGGCTCTTTCTGATCAAGAATTCGCACCTGCTGATCTCTGTTGGCCAAAAGTCGGTTATATTCATTAAGCATTTCAGAGAGATCACAGGTTTGTATAAACTTTTCATAATTTTCTTCAAACGCTTCCATTACAAGGCTGATCAGATCAGTGCGTTCATAATGTTTTCCCGTTTCCAGATAAAGAGAAGTCGCTTTATCCTGAAGTTCCGGAGCTATGTACTCCTGATCCACATTGATTCCCGTACCGATGATCACATCTCGTATCTTCATTCCGTCCAGACGCATTTCTGTCAGGACCCCGCAGATCTTTTTGCGGGAAACCACCACATCATTTGGCCATTTAATAGAAACATCGATTCCCAGCTTTTCTATCGCCTGCGCCACACTTATTCCCATAACCAGGGTCAGCATAGAAGCATTCTGTGGTTCAAAATCCGGTCTTAACAGCAGTGACATCATAACAGAACTTCCAGCTCCAGCCTGCCAGCTTCTTCCCAGACGACCTTTTCCTGCTAACTGAAATTCTGTCACAGCCAAAGTACCATGCGGTGCCCCGTTCTGTGACAGTCTTTTGATCCATTCATTTGTAGAATCTGTTTCTTTTGCAAAATGGACGGTGTTGCCCGCCCATTTTGTTCTGATCTTTTTTAAAATTGTTTTCTGATCGTACATTATCTGTTCTCCGGCTCTCCCAGAGTAGCTACCATCACAGCTTTGATGGTGTGCATACGGTTTTCTGCTTCATCAAACACATGAGACTGAGCAGACTCAAAAACCTCGTCTGTCACTTCCATGTCTGTCAGATGGAATCTTTCTCCCATTTCCTTGCCGATCTTTGTTTTCAGATCATGGAATGCCGGAAGGCAGTGAAGGAAAATAGCCTTTTCACCTGCGTTCTCCATAACATCCTTTGTTACCTTATAAGGTGTCAGCTCACGGATACGTTCTTCCCACACTTCATCCGGCTCTCCCATGGATACCCATACATCTGTATAGATCACATCAGCGCCTTTTGTTCCTTTTTCCACATCCTCAGTAAGTGTAATGCTTCCGCCGGACTGTGCCGCATAGCCTTTGCAAAGCTCCACAAGTTCCTCATTAGGAAAATATTTCTCCGTAGTACATGCCACAAAATGCATACCCAGTTTCGCGCAGGCGATCATCAGAGAATTTCCCATATTATAACGGGCATCGCCCATATATACCAGTCGGATACCTTCCAGATGTCCGAAATGTTCACGGATAGTCAGCATATCTGCAAGCATCTGGGTAGGATGATATTCATTGGTAAGACCATTCCATACAGGAACTCCTGCATATTTTGCCAGATCTTCCACGATCTCCTGCCCAAATCCTCTGTATTCGATCCCGTCATACATTCTTCCAAGAACTCTTGCCGTATCGGCAATACTTTCTTTTTTACCGATCTGAGATCCCGAAGGATCCAGATAGGTACTTCCCATTCCAAGATCATGGGCCGCAACCTCAAAAGCACAGCGGGTTCTGGTACTTGTTTTTTCAAAGATCAAAGCAATATTTTTGCCCTTATAATATTCATGGAGTTCCCCAGCCTTTTTCTTTGCCTTAAGATCTGCAGCAAGATCGATAAGATATGTGATCTCATCCGATGTAAAGTCCTTCAGTGTTAAAAAATTTCTTCCCTTTAAGTTCATAATAATCCTCTCCTCATACCTTAAACAACTGTGATTCGAAGCTCTTTTTACTTCTGATCCGGAGTTGTCTTTTCTAACAGCTCTTTTTTATCGTCTGTCACAAATTCTTTCAGAGATGCTGCAAGACCTGCTATTCCCTGCAGTTCTGAAGGAATAATGATCTTGGTCGCTCTTCCGTCAGCAGCCTTTGCAAATGCTTCCAGACTCTTCAAAGTAAGAACCGCCTGATCTGCACCGGCCTCTCTGATCATACGAATACCTTCCGCATTGGCATTCTGCACTTTAAGCACTGCCTCTGCCTGGCCTTCTGCTTCCTTGATCATACGTTCTTTCTGAGCTTCTGCACGAAGGATCGCCGCCTGTTTTTCTGCCTCTGCATCCAAAATAGCCGACTGTTTCTTACCTTCTGCAACAAGAATTGTGGATCTCTTCTCACCTTCTGCAATAAGAATTGCTTCACGACGTTCACGTTCTGCCTTCATCTGTTTCTCCATAGCATCCTGGATTGCTGCCGGAGGAATGATATTTTTAAGCTCCACACGGTTTACCTTGATACCCCATGGGTCTGTAGCAACATCCAGAGATGCTCTCATTCTTGTGTTGATCACCTCTCGGGAAGTAAGCGTTTCGTCAAGTTCCATGTCACCGATGATATTTCTAAGCGTTGTAGCAGAAAGATTCTCAATTGCCATAATAGGATTTTCCACTCCATAGGCAAAAAGCTTCGGATCTGTGATCTGGAAAAATACAACTGTATCGATCTGCATAGTAACATTATCCTTGGTAATAACCGGCTGAGGCGGGAAATCCACTACCTGCTCTTTCAGGTTTACTTTACGGGCAACACGCTCAATAAAAGGCATTTTAAAATGGATTCCTGTATTCCAGGTTGTTTTGTAAGCACCCAGACGTTCCAGGACGATTGCATATGCCTGAGGCACGATTTTGATACAGGAAGCTGCAACAAGTAGCGCAAGAATTCCTACAATGATAACAAAAATCAAAAATCCCATAATTTAACCCTCCTTAACTTCTTCTACAATTAATTTTACACCCTGTACTTCTTTGATCACTGCAACTGCTTTCTCCGGAATCTGAACATCATCAGACTTTGTTCTTGCCATCCATTCCACATCACCAACTCTGACCTGTCCTGTCTGAGCCAGATTATCTACTTTTTGAATAACAATTGCTTTTTGTCCGATCAGACGTTCCACATTAGTCTTTTCTACTCCTCTGTTCATATACCGGACTGCAACCGGTCTGGTAAAGATCAGAAGCACCAAAGACACCACTATGAACAGAATCCACTGTACAATCTGTCCGGCTCCTGCCCATGCGGCAATTGCTGCTGCAAGTGCCCCTCCGGCAAACCAGATGGTAGTCAGGCCTACGGTAAGTGCTTCAATGACCAGAAGAACTGCAACAAGTCCCAGCCATATAAAAGGCCCCATAACAAAGTCCATAAAGCTCCTCCTTTCCAAAAATATTTCAGATAGCACAGGCTGATAAATCTTACCCTCTTCTCTGTCTTGCAGCCTCGTACATCAATATCCCAGCTGCCATGGCTGCATTAAGAGATTCCAGCTGACCGCACATAGGAATCCGTATCAGACAGTCTGCTGCTTCCGCAGCCTGTTCTGTCAGACCCTTTCCTTCATTTCCAATAAGAAATGCCGTTCCTTTCTGATAAGATTCCTCATGATAGGCATTTTTGCCCTGCAGATGTGCAGCAAAAAAGCGGATACCTCTGCCCTGAAGTTTTTCTTTTAATGATACCACATCTTCTACATATACAAAAGGCATTCTGTACACAGAACCCATGGTTGCACGGATCACCTTTGGATTGGTAATATCCACACAGGTTTTTGTAAGAAATACTCCATCAACACCAGCCCCTTCTGCTGTTCGGAAAATAGTTCCCGCATTTCCCGGATCCTGAAGGTCTTCCAGGACTACGATCATAGGATTTTCTTTTTCCACAATGTCCTCAATACGATAGGCCGGCTTACGCAGAACTGTCAGCACCCCCTGAGGAGTCTGCGTATCACTCATCTGGCGGAAAACAGAATCTGCAACCGTCTCCCAGGATGTTTTGGACGCCTTTTCCATTACTTCAGAATCCTCTTCCATGGATTCTGCCACATAAACTTTATCGATCCAGGAAAGCGGTGCCTCCAGAAACATCTTCCTTCCTTCTGCAATAAAAAGTCCCTGGTCTTTCCGGGCCTTTGCCTTCTGATTCAGCTTAATGATATTTTTTACCTGACTGTTCTGCAAACTGGTGATCATTCGTAAAACTCCTTTATACACAAGAGAGGCCCCCTGATGGTGACCTCCGTTGTATCTTGCTTACTGTTTTTTGTAATTATGAGAAAGAGAATTGCATACTTCCCACATATACGGAGAAACGTCCTTCTTCATTGCAAGAGCCTCATTGATATCAAAATCAATAAACTCTCCATGACGATATCCTACTACACGACAAGTTTTGCCCTGTACCAGAAGATCCACGGCAAGCGCTCCCATCATGGAAGCATAAACACGGTCTTTACATGTAGGACTTCCGCCGCGCTGCATGTGGCCAAGAATAGTGGCACGTGTTTCAATTCCTGTAGCCGCTTCAATACGCTTTGCCATGGCCTCTGAATGGCCGATACCCTCTGCATTTACAATGATATGATGCTTCTTTCCCGCCTTACGGCTGGCAATGATATTGTTGATCAGCTTCTGCTCATCATAATCATACTTCTCCGGAATCAGAACATCTTCTGCACCGTTGGCAATACCGCACCACATGGCAAGATATCCTGCATTACGTCCCATAACCTCAATAATACTGCATCTCTCATGGGAAGTTGAAGTATCCCGGACTTTATCAATTGCTTCCATAGCTGTATTCACGGCTGTATCAAAGCCAATGGTATACTCAGTACAGGCAATGTCCAGGTCAATGGTTCCCGGAACGCCGATGGTATTAATTCCCAGGTTTGCAAGCTTCTGAGCACCTGCAAAGGAACCGTCTCCACCGATTACAACAAGGCCGTCGATCCCATGTTTTCTGCAGATTTTTGCACCGCGCTCCTGTCCTTCCGGAGTACGGAACTCTGCACAGCGTGCAGTATACAGGATGGTACCTCCGCGCTCAATGGTATCTGATACATCTTTGGCAGACATATCTATGATTTCCTCGTTTAAAAGCCCATTATAACCTTTATAAATACCTTTTACATTCAATCCGCTGCTCAAACCTCTTCTGACTACAGCACGAATCGCAGCATTCATTCCCGGCGCATCACCGCCGCTGGTCAATACACCAATGGTTTTGATCTTTTTTTCTGCCATGATTTTATTCCTCCATTTTCCAGATTTTCTGCTGCCAGCGCAGAAAATCTCATCTGTTTTACACATATTCGGTTATAGTTTATAGCATTTTTACAAGTTTTTCAATACTCTTTGCACAACTTTAATATTGGATGATCCATATTTTTGCGCCATCTCCTGCTCCCAGGCTTCACTGATCTGTACCTGATATCCGGCAGGCAGACGCTTCATGGCATTTACATCTTTCAGATAAATAACCACACTGCTGGTACCCGGAGATTTTCGCAGATCCTCCAGAAGTCCGGCTTCTTGCCGTCCATAATCCTCCCGATCTTTAAACTGGATCCACAGTTCCCTGGGTATTTCCTCAAAAGACCTTACTTTTTCCAAAATGATCTTTGCCCCTCTGTCATCGCCTGCATCTACCCGTCCCTGGACAAAAAGCTTTGCCTCTTCATTCAGATACCGCTGCCATTTTTCATAGTCTCTTGGGAACACTACCACTTCTGCTGTTCCCACCAGATCTTCCAGGGTGAAAAAGGCCATGACCTTATTATTCTTTGTATATTTGATCGTTTTATCCACGATCATTCCACCAATGATCACTTTCTGTCCATCTGTGATCCTGGCAATGCCGCTTTCCTCTTCTGGCTGAAGGTCTGTTGTTCTGGCAGAAATAGTTTTTTCCATAACATCCCGATACTGCTCCAGAGGATGTCCGCTGAGGTAAATTCCAAGTACCTCCTTTTCATAGGAAAGAAGTGTTTCCTTATCATACTCTCCTACATTCGGCATTCGAATCTCAAAATCCTTTTTTACATCCTCTTCTGCAAAATCAAACAGACTCATCTGTCCTGCTATCGTTGTCTTTTTGTCCTGTGCAATGCTGTCCACAATCTGACTGTAAACAGTCATTTTCTGGCGGCGATTGCCTTCCAGGCAGTCCAGAGCCCCTGCTTTGATGAAGTTTTCGATAGCACGTTTATTTACAACTCCGGTCAGCCTCTGAACAAAATCTTTCAGCGAAGTATATTCTCCTCTTTCTTCCCGCTCCTCTACAAGGGCTTCAATCACCGGACGTCCGACGCTTTTAATTGCAGAAAGTCCATAACGGATAGCTCCGTTATCCACAGAAAATCCATATCTTCCCCTGTTTACATCCGGCGGAAGGATCCGGATCCCCATCTGACGGCATACCTGAATATATTCTGAAACCTTATTTGGCATTTCGATCACTGACGTCATAAGAGCTGCCATAAATTCCACCGGATAGTAATACTTCAGATACGCAGTCTGATAAGAAACCACCGCATAGGCTGCCGCATGAGATTTGTTAAATGCATATTTGGCAAAATCGATCATGTCGTCATAGATCTTGTTTGCCACCTTTTCCGAAATTCCATTGGCAATACAGCCGGGAACTCCTTCTTCCGGATTGCCGTACACAAAATTCTGCCTCTCTTTTTCCATAACAGAAGCTTTCTTTTTAGACATGGCACGACGCACCAGATCACTTCGCCCAAGAGTATAGCCTGCCAGATTACGTACAATCTGCATAACCTGCTCCTGATATACAATGCATCCATAGGTAGGCTTCAGTATCGGTTCCAGCTGAGGACAGTCATACTTAATGGTGTCCGGGCGGTTTTTGCCCCGAATATACTGAGGAATAAAATCCATGGGGCCCGGACGGTACAGAGAAATTCCTGCGATCACATCCTCAAGACTCTGAGGTTTCAATTCTTTCATGAAATTTTTCATTCCCGCACTTTCCAGCTGAAACACTCCATCAGATCTGCCGGTTCCCAGAGAATCCAATACCTTCTTATCGTTATAATCGATTTTCTGCATATCCAGCAGGACACCTGTACTGCGCTGAATTTGCTGCACTGCGTTTTGAATTACTGTGAGGGTACGAAGTCCCAGAAAGTCCATTTTCAGAAGTCCCAGTTCCTCCAGAGTTGTCATAGTAAACTGGGTGGTAATAGAGCCGTCCTGAGCTCTGGATAACGGCACATATTCATCTACATCCTTCTGGCTGATTACCACCCCTGCCGCATGCATGGACGTATGACGGGGAAGCCCCTCCAGGCGCTTGGCAGTATCTATAAGGCTGTGGATATCCTCCTGCTCCTCATATGCCTTACGCAGTTCCGGATTCATCTGAAGCGCTTTATCTATGGTGATATTCAGTTCCTGAGGGATCATTTTTGCAATAATGTCCACCTGAGCATAAGGCATGTCCAGAACACGGCCTACATCGCGGATTACACCTCTTGCCGCAAGCGTACCAAAGGTAACGATCTGAACCACCCGGTCCTTGCCATATTTACGGACAACATAATCAATAACTTCCTGTCGTCTTTCAAAACAGAAATCCACATCAATATCCGGCATGGAAACTCGTTCCGGATTCAGGAAACGTTCAAAAAGAAGATCGTATCGAATCGGATCAAGCTGAGTGATCCCCAGTGTATACGCCACAAGGCTTCCTGCTGCAGATCCACGTCCCGGACCTACCATAATGTCATGATCCCGGGCATATTTGATGAAATCCCATACAATCAGAAAATAGTCCACATATCCCATGTTTTTTATGGTGGACAGCTCGTAATCCAGTCTTTCCCGAAGTTCCTCTGTAACAGGCTCATAACGCTCTTCCAGACCCTCAAAGCAGAGTTTATTCAAATATTCCCATGAGGTATAACCCTCTGGCACATCATATTTTGGAAGCTTAGTCACACCAAATTCAATCTCTACATGGCATCTTTCTGAAATCTTATGTGTATTTTCCAAAGCCTCTGTGGCATAGGGAAAGAGCATTTCCATCTCCTGAGGAGATTTCACATAATACTGGCCGCCCTCATACCGCATACGATCCTCATCTGCAAGCTTCTTTCCTGTTTGAAGGCAAAGAAGTACATCATGAGGCTGCGCATCCTCCGCAAGTGTATAATGGACGTCATTGGTCACCACCAGATCGATGCCTGTTTCCTTATGCATTTTAAGAAGCTGCTGGTTCACTGTCTGCTGTTCAGGAATTCCATGATCCTGCATTTCCAGAAAGAAATTTCCTTTTCCAAAAATATCCTGATAACGGAGAGCCGCTGCCTTTGCATCCTCATACATTCCTCTGATAAGATACTTGGCCACCTCTCCTGCAAGGCAGGCACTTAAAGCAATGATCCCTTCGTGATATTTTTCCAGAATCTCCAGATCCACTCTCGGTTTATAATAAAATCCCTCTACAAATCCTTTGGAAACAATCTTCATCAGATTGCTGTAACCCTGATTATTTTCTGCAAGAAGTACCAGATGATAATAACGGTCATCACCTGTTCCCGTTTCCTTTTCAAATCTGGAACCCGGAGCCACATAAACCTCACAGCCCAGTATCGGATTAATTCCTGCGGCTTTACATGCTCTGTAAAAATCGATCACACCATACATAACACCATGGTCCGTAATAGCCGCACTGTCCATTCCAAGTTCCTTCACTCTGGACACATACTCCTGGATCTTATTGGAACCGTCCAGAAGACTGTATTCTGTATGGACATGAAGATGTGTAAAATTCATAGTACGCTCCTTATTTTTTTACCTGATAAATCCTCCGGTCTCTTATTTCTACCTTTCCTTCTTTCAGAAGATGGCCTACTGCACGTTTAAAGGCATTCTTGCTGAGACCGAATTCCCTTTTAATAACTTCCGGAGAAGCCTTATCGTCAAATGGCAGTACGCCTGCAAATTCTTCAATGATCTGAAGAACGTTTTCCGCGTCCTCATTAATCTGGATATATGCTTTCTGACGGTCGGAAACATTCAGCTTTCCATCCTCCTTCACCTCGGATACCCGAAGATCAAGAACCGTTCCCGGACGATATTTTCCTGCTGCCTCTCTTGCAGGAATCAATGCAGAAAATTTATCGTCTACAGCCACAAATACACCAAAATTATCACTGATCTGGTAAACCCTTCCTCTTACCTGGTCTCCCACCTGATAGGGAGACTTTTTCAGAAGATATGGATATACTTTCATTGTTGCACAAAGGCGGCTGCTTTTATCCACATAGAGAGCTACCAGACACTCCTGTCCCTCCCTGACACGCACGGTCTGCTCATGATAAGGAAGGAGAAGATCCTTCTCCAGACCCCAGTCAAGAAATGCTCCTATTTTTGTCACCTGACGAACCTTCAGAAGAGCAGTCTGTCCCACTGTGATCACTGGCTCTCTTGTGGTAGAAATAAGACGATCCTGAGAATCTTTATAAATAAAAACCTCCAGACGGTCTCCTTCCTTTGTTCCCTGTGGCACCTGCTTTGCAGGCAGAAGAACACGATTTTTCGCATCTGCCTCCTTGTTTTCTGCCAGATATATTCCAAATTCCACAGCCTTCATTACAGTCAGTGTCTGTTTCTTACCTAATTCAATCATCCTGATCCTCCACTCTATCGAATCCAACTTTTTGATATGACACATTGTAACACAAAAAACTATTGAATAATAGTAAAAAACTGCCCTTAAGGCAGTCTTTCCACATAAATATTTTTTCTAATTATCCTGGGGCTGAAACTCCACGAGAGACATCATATCTACCCCTAAAATCTTTGCGAATATATACAATTCATAGTCTGCTACAAACCTTGCGCCACTTTCAATCCTGCTGATGCTGTCTCTTTCCAGTATCACACCTTCCACCTGCAGTCTTGCCGCCAGCTCGCTCTGAGACATCCGTCTTTTTATCCGCAGCTCTCTTATTCTTTCTCCGCTGACATTTTTTCTCCCCTGATAATCATAAATCTTCATACCAAAACTCCCCGATATATGCTAATAATCAGTAATTTTCCTGACATTAACATATGCAGAGAAAAAATATGTGTTAATACTCAGCATAGGGGGAATTTCTATATATTTTTCATAAAAAATCCCATCAGCCAAAGCCAATGGGATTTTGAAATCTTTTTATCTGGTGTTCTGTCCGTAATAAGCATTTGCACCATGTTTTCTGTAGTAATGCTTATCCTGAAGCTCCTGAGGAGCTGGTTTTACCTGCGGATTGATCTGTTCACAGCGGGTCGCCATTTTTGCAACCTCTTCCAGAACAACCGCATTATGTACTGCCTCATGAGCATCTTTTCCCCAGGTAAATGGTCCATGATTTTTGCAGAGAACTGCAGGGACAGCCTCATAATCTTTGTCCTTAAAATAATCTGCAATGAGAACACCTGTATTTTTCTCATATGCTTCTTCGATTTCTTCCTTTGTCAGATTACGCACACAAGGAACTTCTCCATAGATATAATCGGCATGTGTTGTTCCATAACAAGGAATTCCTCTACCTGCCTGTGCCCAGCTTGTTGCCCATGAAGAATGTGTATGAACAATACCGCCGATATTCGGGAACGCATTATAAAGGACAACATGAGTAGCCGTATCAGAAGAAGGATTATATTTTCCCTCCACTTTATTTCCCTGCAGATCTACTACTACCATATCTTCCGGAGTCAGTTTATCATAATCCACACCACTTGGTTTGATGACAAACAACCCTTTTTCTCTGTCAATCCCGCTTACATTTCCCCAGGTAAAAGTTACAAGACCATATTTAGGAAGATCCATATTGGCTTTATAAACTTCCTCTTTTAATTTTTCCAGCATAATTCTTTTTCCTCCTACTATCTTCACTCTAAAAAACACCTATATACAGTATATACTTATCTACTTCATAAGCCAAGCTATTTTAAATAAGAATTTCTATATTCTTTTTCACAGGGTCATAAACTCCACCACCGCATAAGGTTCCCCGTGTATATCATTAAGACTGACCACAACCTTATCCGCATCCGCAGATACCTCCGGACAAATCACATCCGAAAGTCTTGCCTGCTGTTTATATTCTGCCCGCATCTGACGGAGAGGAAAGTCTGCTGGAAGATAGTCCATTGCCATCTGGATATACTGACAGTTGTTCACATGATGATTGGTATCCAGATGATGCTTCTGGATCGTAAACGATTCTTCCGGCAAAAATCCGGCCGACATCACAATCTTCCTGGAAGCATATTCCATATCCAGTTTTTCTTCCAGTTCATAACCTTCTGTATCCTCCGGTTTGAGCTTACAGGGAAAACCGTTTTTTCCATCAATAAAAGTCCAGAAAGTATTGGCGTAGGCCAGCCTTTCCCCTTCTTTTGTATCCATTGTGAAATTACGCTGTCCCATAAATCCCCGAAAACTATAAGGCCATGTAGATGTAACGACTTCTTCTCCCAGAGCCGGATATCGATTAACCACAACCTGCCAGGCAGAAAGAACCCAGAACTTGTTTTTCTCTTTCAAAATCTTCATTCCATTCCCTATTTCCTCCGAATGAAATGTACTGCAGTCCTGAAAGTAATTCAGGATTCCCGGCAAAGTAAGCAGTCCGTTTTCTCCTGTTTCGCTGTAGCGGACTCTTCCACTGAAACTATATGACATTTTTATTCCCCTTTTCTGCGTATATCTGCCTTTATTATAACTTTTCATTTTTTATGCCGCAACAAAAAAATCCCCTGGCAGGTATCTAAATAAATACCTGTCAGAGGAAGTGTGAGGGCAGTTTTATATATTTCTGCTGCTTTTCTGTCTGTATTTTTATTTATCTCCAGCCATTAAAAGTTCTTTGCCTGAAATTCCCGGTTCTGTCATATTTACCGGATCAAGAATATGCTCCATCTGTTCTTCCGTAAGGATTCCTTCCTGAAGGATAAGATTTCGCACAGATTCACCTGTTTTGATAGCTTTTTTCGCAATATCTGCTGCTTTCTGATATCCCACATGAGGACAGATGGCAGTAATAATCCCTACACTGTTTTCCACAAGGTATCGGCAGCGTGTCTCATTTGCTGTGATTCCTGTCACACAGTTATCAACAAAGGTCTGCACCGCATAAGCCAGTGTATCAATGGACTGGAACATGCAGTAAAATACAATCGGTTCAAAGGCATTCAGCTCCAGCTGACCCGCTTCTGCTGCCATGGTGATCGTCACATCATTTCCAATGATATTAAAAGCCACCTGATTTACAACTTCCGGAATAACCGGATTCACCTTTCCCGGCATAATAGAAGAACCATTCTGTTTTGCCGGAAGATTGATTTCTCCAAATCCGGCTCTCGGACCGGAGGACATAAGCCGCAGGTCATTGGCAATTTTAGAAAGGGTCACTGCACAGGCTTTTACCGCACCGGAAACAGATACAAAAGAATCCAGGTTCTGTGTGGCATCAATCAGATCATAAGCCTGTACAAATTCCATATCAGAAACTTCTACAAGATTCGGTACGATCCGGCGGAGATACGCCTCGTCCGCATTGATTCCTGTTCCGACAGCAGTTCCTCCCATATTCAGGGTGCACATCTCTTCCATTGCCCGGTCCATTCTGTGGATATCGCGCATAATGGCAACTGAATATGCATTAAATTCCTGTCCAAGACGAATCGGAACTGCATCCTGCATCTGAGTACGTCCCATTTTAATCACATGGTCAAATTCCTTTGCCTTCTCACAAAGAGCTTTGTGTAAACGAAGAAGCTCTTTTTTCAGATTTTTAAGAAGACGAAGCGATGTCATCTTTCCTGCAGTGGGAATGACATCATTAGTAGACTGTCCGCAGTTTACATCATCATTGGGATTGATAATGGAATAATCTCCTTTTTCTCCGCCCAGAATTTCGATGGCCCGATTGGCAATTACTTCATTTGCATTCATATTCAAAGAAGTTCCTGCGCCTCCCTGAATGGGATCTACAATAAAATCTCCATGAAGCTTTCCCTCCAGGATTTCATCACATGCCTGAACAATGGCCTTTGCTTTCTTTTTGTCAAGAATCCCTACCTCACAGTTGGTAATGGCTGCTGCCTTTTTTATGTAAGCAAGGCTGTTGATGATCTCCGGATGCATATTCAGTCCTGTAATGTGAAAATTTTCCGCTGCACGAAGGGACTGCACTCCATAATAAACATTCTGAGGAACATCTTTTGTTCCAATCGAATCCTTTTCCACACGAAAATCCTGTTTCTTCTGTACGTCTCCCATTTTCCTTCTCCCTTTTCTTTCTCCTGTTTTATATGTTGCTTTCCGTTCTTTCTCTGTATCTATTCATTGTCCTTATTATAATGACATGATATAATATAATCAAATACATATAATTTTATAATTATTATAATTTTAAAACTATATTTATGAAGGAGAATCTTATGTTTCAGGGAATGGAATATGTTTATGAAGTTTATAAAGAAAAAAGCTTTTCTAAAGCTGCTGCAAACCTGTTTATTTCTCAGCCTTCTCTCAGTGCCAATGTCAGAAGGGTGGAAAATCGGATCGGATATCCTATTTTTGACCGCAGTACCAAACCATTAGGTCTGACCGAATGTGGAAAACAGTACATGCAATGTGTAGAACGTATCATGAATATTGAACGTGACTTTTCTGATTTTATCAATGACTGGGAAGGACTAAAAACCGGAAGTCTTGTTCTTGGAGGAAGCAACCTGTTTTCCTCCTGGTTTCTTCCTCCTATGATTGCAGCCTTTGCAGCACGTTATCCACATATTCAGATCCAATTGGTAGAAGAATCCACAGTCAAACTGACAAAATTACTCCAAAGAGGAATGATCGACCTGATCCTGGACAATACATATCTGGATCCTGAAATTTTTGACAACAGACTTTATCAGGAAGAGCATCTGATCCTTGCAGTCCCCAGATCTTTTTCCATCAACAAAGATTTGAAAGAATTTCAGCTTTCTGTATGTGATATCCAGACTGGAAAATTTCTGGGATCTGATTTTCCCTCTGTTCCCTTTTCCCGATTCCGCAACGAACCCTTCATCATGCTGAAACAGGAAAATGATACCGGAAAAAGAGCAATAAATATCTGCCGGGAAAATAATTTCGATCCCGTAGTGGTATTTGAAATGGATCAGCAGATGACTTCCTATAATGTTACCTGCTCCGGAATGGGAATCTCATTTATCGGAGATATCATGGTTTCTAAAGTCAGTCCTGACCCAAATGTTGTTTACTATAAGCTCCCTCTAAAAGATAATTGCCGTAATATCTGCTTTTACTGGAAAAAAGGCCGCTACTTAAGCCGTGCTATGGAAGAATTCCTGAAAATGAGTAAGAAATAAAAAAAGAGCACTTCTTTTGAAGTGCTCTCAGCAGGGCTACAAGGATTCGAACCTTGAAATGACGGAGTCAGAGTCCGTTGCCTTACCGTTTGGCGATAGCCCTTTATGTTTTCGCTTTTCGCTTGCGACAAGTGGTATTATATAATAGTCTCCAGAAAAATGCAAGCCCTTTTTTTAAATTTTTTTATTTTTTTTGCATTTTTTATTTTTTCTTCAAATCCGCCAATATAAATACTGTTTTTATATATTCCAAAGGCAGTTATCCCTATATAACAATACCAATCTTACCCCGGTAACCTGCGAGTCCGGGGTAGCTGCTATTTTCGAAAATTATATCAGTTTTCTTTTTCAAGTAACTTTTTATAGGAACAGTCCATGCCTAATGCTCCTAACGGTGCAGTAATAACAATTGCCATAACCGCAACTGATAAAACTATTTTCCCACATGAAAGACCTGCCGCCAAAGGAACCGATCCAATTGCTGCCTGCACTGTTGCTTTCGGTAAATATGCAATCACGCAAAATATTCGCTCTTTCCAGGAAAGATCCGTCTTGACAGTACAAAGTAAAACTCCGGCTGACCTTATAAGCAATGCTGTCAAAATCATCACAACAGAGGAAAATCCCGCAACTACTGTATATCTTATATCTACGGCGGCTCCTACAAGTACAAATAATACAACTTCAGCAGCAAGCCATAGTTTTCCAAATTTTTCAGATAATCTTTTAGAAACAAATACCGGGCTCTTCTTTTTCAAAACACATGCCATACTGACCACCGCCAATAATCCGGATAATGCTACAACCCCATCTAATTGCTCCTCAATGGAATTTAAAAGAAATGCTGCTCCTAATATTATAATTACTTTCATACTGTTTCGTACATAATTTTTGCGGGCATATGCCGTTTCAAAAAACAGGTAAAGCAGCCCTCCCATAATACAGCCTGCCGTGATCCCTGTTAAAATTGAGATAGGAATATCCGCAAACGCTTTGAGATTGGCATTTCCACCCTGTACCACTCCTAAAAATGTTGTAAATAACACAATTACAAAAATATCGTCACATGATGCTCCTGCCATGATCATTTGCGGAATTGCCTTTTTCGTTCCCCATTTCGTATCTATATACTGCACCATTCTCGGAACAACAACAGCAGGTGACACTGCGCTAAGTACTGCTCCCATAACAGCTGCCTCCGCTTTTGTAACTCCCAGTATTTCAGGTGCAAATAATACATACGCGATCATTTCACAGGATGCCGGAACAAACGACAGCAATATGGCAGGTCTCCCCACCTTTTTTAGGTCATCCAGATCCAGAGACAATCCTGCTTTCAGCAAAATAATGATCAGGGCAATTTTACGCAGTTCCGCTGAAACAGATAAAATTGTCGGATCAAGAAGATTTAGAACATAAGGTCCAAGAACAATGCCTGTTGCCAGCATGCCAATAATTTTAGGCAGCTTTAATTTCGCACAGACTGCGCCCATCGCAAGACCGGCTAAAATAATAAGTGATAAAGATGTCAGCATATATGCTCCTCCAATAAATACAAATTAATAAAGATTTATTGAAACAAATTCCTTTTTATAATATAATTCTTCATATAATAAAGCAATAAGCAAAAAATTGTATCTAACAAACCAAATAATAAATTTCTGATGCATTCACGTAAAATACCGGTAAATGCATCCGTTGATTTATATTTGCTGCAGTAGTATTTATAGAAGGAGACATTATATGAGAGCAAACAATCTTACTCTGCTCACTGATCTCTATGAACTGACCATGATGCAGGGTTATTTTAAAAACCCCACAAATCAAACTGTTATTTTTGACATGTTTTACCGTAACAATCCATGCGGAGGAAGCTTTGCAATTGCGGCAGGCCTGGAACAGATGATCGAATATATCGAAAATCTGCGTTTTACAGAAGAAGATATAGAATACTTAAGAAGTCTGGATATGTTTCAGGAAGATTTTCTGGACTATCTGAGTACTTTCCACTTTACCGGTGATATCTATGCCATTCCGGAAGGAACGGTTGTTTTCCCCCGTGAACCCATTGTCAAGGTAATCGCTCCTATCATGGAAGCTCAGCTTGTAGAAACTGCGATCCTGAACATTATTAATCATCAGAGTCTCATTGCCACCAAGGCCGCCAGAGTCTGCTATGCAGCCCGCGGAGACGGTGTAATGGAATTCGGACTTCGCCGCGCCCAGGGACCGGATGCCGGCATTTACGGAGCTCGCGCAGCCGTGATCGCAGGCTGTGTAGGAACATCCAATGTACTTACCGGTCAGATGTTCCATGTTCCGGTTCTCGGTACCCATGCCCACAGCTGGATCATGAGTTTCCCGGATGAGTATACCGCCTTTAAAACCTATGCAAAAATGTATCCTGATTCCTGTACACTTCTTGTAGATACCTATGACGTATTAAAATCCGGTGTTCCCAATGCCATACGTGTATTTGAGGAAATGCGTGAAGAGGGAATCAAACTGACAAAATATGGCATCCGCATCGACAGCGGAGATCTGGCTTATCTGTCCAAAGAAGCCTACAAAATGCTGGCTGCTGCCGGTTTTGATGATGCCACCATCGCTGCCTCCAGCGACCTGGATGAATATTTGATCGACAGTCTGAAAACTCAGGATGCCAAGATCAATTCCTGGGGTGTAGGAACCAATCTGATCACCAGCAAAGACAATCCAGCCTTTGGCGGTGTATATAAACTGGCTGCGGTAAAGGACGCTGACAGCAATAATTTCATTCCCAAGATCAAGCTTTCTGAAAATACCGAAAAGGTCACCAATCCGGGAAATAAAACCGTTTATCGTATCTACAGCAAAACCACCGGAAAGATCAAGGCAGACCTTATCTGTCTTGCTGACGAAGTTTTTGATCCTGAAGAGACCATGATCATCTTTGACCCTGTAGATACCTGGAAAAAGACCAAAGTTCTGGGAGGAACCTATGAAATACGTGAACTCCTGATCCCTGTGATCCGGGAAGGAAAACGTGTTTACACTTCTCCTGATGTCATGGATATCCGGGATTACTGCCAGAAAGAACAAAATACTCTCTGGGATGAGTCCCGACGTCTCATCAATCCTCAGAAAGTTTATGTGGATCTTTCTCAGAAGCTTTACGACCTGAAGAAAAACCTGCTGGAAGAAATGAGCGAAAAGGCTCTTGACTAAAAGTCATATCCCCCTGCTACCTTTCATATCATAAAAGGTGAGGGGGGATTTTTATGGACAAAGACTACACGATTCTTATTAATAAAAAACACCCGCTTCCTGCGGATTTTATACCGGAACATCTGATAGATACAGGCTTACCATTTGACGCCATACCAGGCGATCCAAAACGTCTTCTGGAAGAAAAAACAGCCCATGCCGCATTGGAGCTGACAGCAAGAAGCCGCATGGAAGGACTGAGCCTTTACTGTATCTCCGGATATCGCTCTTACATCCGGCAAAAAGAACTCTATACAGGAAATAATTACGTTGCAGCTCCGGGAACCAGTGAACATCAGAGCGGACTTGCCCTTGATCTCTCCTGCCCTGCTGTGCATATGGAGCTGACAGAAGCCTTTGCGGAAACTCAAGAGGGACTCTGGCTGAAAAAACATGCGCCTCTCTATGGTTTTATTATCCGTTATCCGGAAAATAAAATACACATTACCGGCTTTCCATGGGAACCCTGGCATATTCGTTATGTGACCAAACCTCTTGCATCTTATCTTACCCTTACCGGACTGACTCTGGAAGAATATCATATGATGGAGAATTCTATGGACTTTCTCGATTTAAAGTGATATACTATGAACACTTAAAAAATGCCATATCTTACTTACGGAGGAAATATATTATGTCAATGAAGATCAATCACCAGCTTCCTTTACCGGATACACTCAAAACCCAGTATCCTTTAAGCAATGAGCTGAAAAAAATCAAAACCCGGAGAGATGACGAAATCCGCCGGATCTTTACCGGGGAATCTGATAAATTCGTTGTTCTTGTTGGTCCCTGCTCTGCAGACAATGAAGAAACCGTCTGTGAATATGTAAACCGACTGAAAAAGGTAAATGATCAGGTTTCTGACAAGCTTATGATCATTCCAAGAGTTTATACAAACAAGCCCCGCACTACAGGAGACGGTTATAAAGGTATGCTCCATCAGCCGGAACCGGCCAAGGCTCCTGATCTCCTTGGCGGAATCATTGCCATCCGAAAAATGCACATCCGCGTTTTGGAGGAAACAGGACTTTCTACTGCAGATGAAATGCTTTATCCGGAAAATCGCAGCTATCTGGATGATGTCCTTTCCTACGAGGCCATCGGAGCCCGGTCTGTAGAAAATCAGCAGCACCGCCTGACAGCCAGCGGAATGGATATTCCTGTGGGAATGAAAAATCCTACCAGCGGCGATCTTTCCGTTATGCTGAATTCTGTTACTGCCGCTCAGCACTCCCATCATTTCATTTACAGGGGCTTTGATGTGGAAACCGGCGGAAATGAACTTGCACACACCATTCTCCGGGGAGGTGTAAACAAATTCGGTCAGACTCAGCCCAACTATCATTATGAGGAGCTTGTACGTCTGGCAGAATTATATCAGAAGTGGGAACTGAAAAATCCTGCTGTCATTGTTGACGTAAATCATTCCAATTCCGGAAAACAATATAAAGAACAGATCCGTATTGTCAGTGAAGTCCTTCACAGCCGTAATTACAATGCAGATCTGAAAAAGCTTGTAAAAGGTGTTATGATTGAAAGCTATCTGCTGGAAGGCCGTCAGGACATCAGTGACCACATGATACCAGGCTGTTCCATCACCGATCCCTGTCTGGGATGGGAGGATACCGAAAAACTGATCTACGAAATCGCTGAGAAATGCTGACATAGAAAATGCCACCCAAAACTGGTCAAAGTTGTGAGGGTGGTTTTTCTATGCCTTTTTAAGCTACTGCTCCATCTGCCTTCCCAAAAACCCTGCTGCCGTCTGCACCAGCATCCTTTCTGTATCCCCAAATACATCCTTTTCATTTTTCCCTATCAAGATCACTGCTCCTATGGTATCCCCGGCGCAGATGATCGGCTGCAGAATTTCCGCGCCTTCCATTTCTTTCTGGTTTGATATAACAGGAATACTCCCTTTCTCTCCCGGCCGGAAGCATCTGGCTTCTCTGGCCGCGATACTCTCCTCCAGTTCTTTGCTGATCTCTTTTCCTGCAATTTCTCTGCTTCCATGACCGGCTGCCGCAACCACCTGATCATGATCCGTGATACAGGCAAGAAAGCCGGTTGTCTGTGCAAGAGCCTCCACATATTCTTTTGCAAATATACTTAATTCCCCAATAGGGGAATATTTTTTTAAGATAATCTCTCCTTCTCTGTCTGTAAAAATCTCCAGAGGAGTACCTTCCTTGATCCGTAAAGTCCGCCGTATTTCTTTCGGGATAACCACCCTTCCCAGGTCGTCGATCCTCCGTACGATTCCTGTAGCTTTCATATAAAAATTCCTCCATTTACTGTACTTTCCGATTCTGGAAATAGTATCTGTAAATGGAGGAATTTTATACCTGTTTCACACAAAAAACCTAGATTCTGTCAAAAACCCATCCCAGAAAAGGTGAGAGAATGATCATAATCACCGAAAAGCTGAAAGAGCTTACAGATATCAATGTAGCTCTCTGTTGAGAGGGTATTTTTTCATTTAATATGATATCTGCCCGCACTTCCATAAAATCATCAAAAAATGCCGCCATAAATCCGCCTGCAATCACTATATATGGATTTCCCAGAAGCAGGGATCCAAGCGCAGCTGCGATGCCGAAAATGCTGAATATCACGATTCCCCTGAATCTGAGACAGGAAAAGTACTGTACCAGCTTTGCCCCAAGGGCAGCTCCCAGCTGCATGAAAAACAGCGCCGGTCCAAGAAGCGACGGGTTCAGTCCTGTTTCCGGAAGCTTTGCCTGAAGAAAAAACAAAAGCAGTGTGGAAACCGCTCCTACAAAAGAATTTACCAGGATCAGTCCCATAATCTTTGGATTCTTTCTTAAAAACAGAACACTTTCTGTTACACAGGCTTTGCAGCGCATTCCGATACCATCTTTGTCAGAACCAGCCGGCTGTGTCATTTCAGACAATCCCAGGGCTGTCATAACTCCAAAAATACCCAAAATCACGTCCAGACTGTAGGCTTTCCGATAGCCAAGCGCAAGGGAAAAACCTGCCAGAAGTGTGGAACAGGCTGTCCCAATCCGGTAGATCATCATTTCTGTGGCAGAAAAACGGTTATATTCTGATTCCTTCCCATAATTTTTCAGGCTTTCATAAACCAGAGACTCTCTTGTTCCGGATGCCAGATTATAGCTTAGAGCATTGATCCCTACTGCAATGACGATACCCCAGAAGGAACGTGAAAAGATCATCGCCAGCGCAGACAGCACAGACATGATCCGGCTCAGTATCATAACCTTTTTTCTTCCAAGAACATCTGCCATAACTCCTGATGGAATCTCGCCGCTTAAACTTACCACATGAAAAATTGCTTCTAATATCCCAATCTGTCCAATGGAATATCCTCTCTGAGCCAAAAGCGCCACCCAGGCAGCATTTCCCAGCGCAAAGGATTCAAAAACAGCTGCCAGATACAGCTTTCTTATTTGTCTTTTATACATAAAAAAATCTCCTATTCTGTAAAATAAGCACATGAATAAGAGATAGTAAACGTCTTTATAAAACTGCCGGATCTGCCTGAACCAGATCAGTAATTCCTAAAAAAGAGCGCACTATCCCTGTAAGCGTAAAAACTGCATCCATTTACAAGCTGAAGATTACATGTTTTCCACTTCATCCGTACTGCGCTCCTTTCTGATTT